>Ga0172379_10000303_pt1 | contig 131201 bp, 120 predicted proteins | sample GrowelOW334metaG_FD_119756 | JGI IMG/M metagenome (GOLD analysis project Ga0172379, IMG submission 119756) | Groundwater microbial communities from an aquifer near a municipal landfill in Southern Ontario, Canada - Groundwater well OW334 metaG | ecosystem: Environmental > Aquatic > Deep... | reverse complement strand
GTTTCCTCCATTGAGTGTGTCATCACCGGCATCACCGTTGATCGTGTCGTTCTCGTCTCCGCCGCTGAGCGTGTCATTTCCCTCTCCGCCATTGAGCGTGTCATCCTGGTTTCCTCCGTTGAGGACGTCTGCGCCCTCTCCGCCGTTGATCGTATCCCCTTCATCGTTGCCATTGAGCGTGTCATCTCCCGCTCCTCCGAAGAGCGTGTCGGCGCCATCATCGCCGGTGATCGTGTCGTCGCCCTGTGCGCCGCAGATGGTATCGTCGCCGGCCTTACCATGGAGCGTGTCGCCGTTCTCGGTACCGACGATCACGTCCGCACCTGCGGAGCCGTTGAGCGTGCCGGTGAAGGTCTGGCCGTTGCCCGGTCCGCCCACGATGACACCGCCGTTCCCCACGTAGATCGTGGCCGCGAGGCCGTTGCAGTGCGGGGGAGCTTCGTTTGTCTCATCGAAGTCCTGCGGTGAAGAGCAGCCTTCGTCATTGGCGTCCGTGAAGCCGTCCAGATCATTGTCCACGCCGTCCTGACAGGCGCTGGTCGCGTCGCCCTCGAAGTTGTCCTGGTTCGTCGCGCAGCCCGGATCGATCATGTCGAGGAGGCCGTCTTCGTCGTTGTCGATGCCGTCCTGACACTGCGACTTATCGTTCGTTTCGTCATTGTCCTGGTTCGATGCACAGCTGAAGTCGGCCATGTCCGAAACGCCGTCCTGATCGTTGTCGACCGCGTCCTGGCACTCCGCAAGCTTGTCCCCTTCATTATTGTCCTGCGGTGAATCACATGCGAAGTCTGCTCCGTCGACCGCTCCGTCGCCATCATTGTCCACGCCATCTTGGCATTGGGTGGTAGCGGCGGCTTCATTGTTATCCTGGTTCGTCACACAACCCGGATCGTCGAGATCCGTAACTCCATCACCGTCATCGTCTGTCTCGTTCTGACACTGCGACTTATCGTTCGTTTCGTCATTGTCCTGCAGCGAAACGCAGCTGAAGTCGGCCGGAAAGTCTGAGACACCGTCCTGATCATCATCACTGCTGTTCTGGCACTGTGTGAGCACATCTCCCTCATTATTATCCTGCGAGTTGAACGTTCCGCCGGGGCCGGAGAGACAGGCGAAGTCGGCCGCGTCGGAGGATCCGTCTTGGTCATTGTCCTGTCCGTCCTGGCAAGCCGCGAAGACATTTCCTTCATTATTATCCTGCGGGTTGTACGTTCCGCCCAATCCGGAGAGACAGGCGAAGTCCGCACTATCCACCGCGCCATCTCCGTCATTGTCGATGCCATCCTGGCAGGCCGCCAGCGGGGAACTCTCATCGTTGTCCTGGTAGGAGTCGCAACTGAAGTCATTGTGGAAGTCCTCCGCACCATCCCCGTCGTTGTCCGTCGAGTCCTGACACTGAGCGAGGACATCTCCTTCGTTATTGTCCTGCGGGGAAGCGCAGGCGAAGTCGGCCATGTCCGTCGCACCGTCCTGATCATCATCGGTGGTGTTCTGGCAGGCTGCGAGCACATCTCCCTCGTCCGTGTCCGTGGCCGAGGAGCACGCGAAGTCCGCTGGGTAGTCGATGGCTCCGTCTCCGTCATCATCAAGGCCGTTGTTGCAGGCCGTCACGCAAACGCTCGGAGTCCCGGTGCAGGTCCAGCTGGCTTCCACCGTGCAGGTGGAGGAGCAGCCGTCGCCGTTGGAAGTGTCTCCATCGTCGCATGCCTCCGCTCCTTCTACATCACCATCCCCGCAGATAACGGGATCACTAATGTCACAGATGCCGTCTGCATCCGCATCCGGTCCATCGTTTGCGACGCTCGGGGTGTAGGCCGGCCACGGGGTGGGGGAGGCGGTCGAGGTCGGATTCAGCGAACAATCGTCGCAAGTGTCGGCATCCGTGTCCTCGCAAACCCTCGGGTTGAGAGGAGCGCCGTCGCTGGGGTCCACAACACCGTCGTTGTCGTCATCGGTGTCGCAGGCATTCCCCGTGGAATCGCCGTCCGCATTCTCCTGATTGGGGTTGGCCACCGAAGGGCAGTTGTCCGTGGAATCAGGAACTCCGTCGCTATCTGTGTCCACCACGATTGGCGTACCGGTCACAGTGACGCCATCGATACGGAAATGCTCATCAGAATCATTCGTTGCTGTCCTGAAGCGCAGAAGGAAGGAGGTATTATTAAATCCTGCGTTACTGAATGCAGTCTGCGCTGTCCAGGAACCGTCGTTTCTCATGTCGTGATTCTGGAGGCCCGTCCATCCCGTCCCATTGGGGTTGTCGCTACAGCTGTGGCCCGCCGCTGATCTGAATTCGACGATTCCGTCGTCGCTTGCTCCGCCAGCATCTTCATCTCCCCTCCAGTAGTACGAAAGATTCACGGAATTGTATCCAGTCGTGTTGATGGTTGTGCAGATCCAATTGCTCGAACCGAATGCGATGGCGAATCTGCCGCCATCAAGGCTTGCAGAATCGTTACCTGTTCCTGCGGCTCGTTTTTCTGCTTTGTTCCCACCTCCCGGGCCGCCGCCCTCTGTCCAAACTGGGGCTTCATCGAATGTACTATCTGTGGTTCCCGTTCCGAAGCTGTCGTAGAAGATCGGAGGATTCACCGCTGCCGCCACCGGCACAAACGCCAAAAGTCCCGGTGAGAGGGAACTGAAGACGAGGTAGGAAATGAGTGTGAACAGATTAAAACGCGCGAATCGCGGCTGGGAGAGGCGGAACGCGGTCATAGGGGGGAAGGGGAAGAAATCAAAGACTAAATTAAGCGCATATTAAGGGGAATGCTAGTCTTTTCTCCCTTATGGGGAATTAAACATTTGTCAAATTTTTCCATAGTGTTCCCGTCATTTTTCAGTCTCTGCCTCGCTCGATGCGGTGGCGATGCATGTTCGTAGCTTCGGACTGCGGGTTCGTTCAAAACTACGGACAGTTGTGGTGTGAGGAGTCGACCCACGTTGGTGCCGGACAGGAGTAGCAGTACGAGATCTCCGAGCCGGACTTGCCGCACTGTTTCCCGCGTCTGGATTTGCTGCAAGTGCGCTGCGGGGAGCCGCAGGGCGGAGCCTTTCCCATGGTCGTGCATTCCTCATGCGCGGCGCAGATCGTGCTGGAAGCGGTGGAGGAGCGCATGGGCGCCAGCCAGCCGCCGCGCTTCTTCTGCCGCTCACCGCGTTTCTGCGTGGAGAGCGACGCGCCCAAGAAGCCCGTTTCGTTGATGGTGTACGTGAGGAAGCCGAGGCCGTAGAGGAGTATCACGAGAGCGGCGAGGGTGATGAGGGCGCGACGGGACATGGAGGGGAGGGAAGTTAAGAGAGAGTGTAGCACTCGAGCTGTCCTTTCTTTGTCAGGCGACAAAGAAAGGACAAAAAGAAAACGCCCCGCGCAACATTCTCCGCTCCACGCGCCCCTTCACCCCCCGGTTGCGCGGCCTCGCCATGTATTTGTTGGTTGTATCTGTTTTCGTTAAAAAACATCCCCTCTCCCGGCGGGAGAGGGATAGTGGTCTCACTTGTTCAATGCCCACACTGAGTACGTCAGGTACGTCGCGAACGAAACCCACAGGAGGTAGGGCAGCAGCAGGAGAGATGCCGTCTTCGACTGTGTCCACGTGAGGAGCATCAGCGCGAGTACCGAGAGGCCGAGCAGAACCGCTTCGAAGATCGCGGTGCCGATCCAGTGGCGCCCGAAGAAGACGTAGCTCCAGAGCACATTGAGCGCGGCATTGACGAGGAAGAGCCCGATGATCCACCAGAAGCGGTCATTGCGCGGGAAGGTGTTCCACACGATGAGTGCGGATGCCGCGGCGAGAATGTAGAGGACGGTCCACACCGCGCCGATGAAGGAGCCTGGCGGCGTCCACGCAGGCTTCGCGATGGTTGCGTACCAGGTGTTGACGCTCGAGGAGGTCAGGAAGCCGCCGAGAGAGGCGGTGAGGAGGGCAATTGCCGGGATGACAAAGTAGGAAAGCATGAGCTGCATTATACGTGATTTCCACCCTTCTGCCCTTTCTTTGTCAGGGCGAGAGATCCTACTTTCTCTGTCTGCCCGACAGAGAAAGTAGCAAAGAGAGCGCACCGCGTGCCAAGACTCCTCCGCCCGGCACGGTCCCTCCTCACCGTTTCCTCCCTGGCCGTCCGGAACCGGTTCGTCGGTACACCGTGCCTTCCCCATCACCCCCCGTGGCGCGCGGGGCCTCGTCGTGTGTTGTGTGCTGTTTGTGGATGTCCTGTCAGCGGTCAGGGTTGAAGGCGGAATGTCTTCACGATCTCCTCAAATGTCTTCATGTACGCCGCCTTGTCCCATTCTTTCGTGTACATCGGGCCGCAGTCGGGGCCCAGATTGCAGCTGTGCAGGTATGCCGTGAGTAGGTAGCACTTGCCGTCTATGGTTCCCGCCCATGTCTTGCCCTCGTATCGGTTTCCGGCCGCGGCGCCGTCCCAGGAGCGTGTGATGAAGAGCGCTCCGTCGATCTGCTCGCCGCTCGACATGATCATGATGCTCCCCGGGCATGAGTCCTGTACCGCAACGTGCATCTTCGCTTCGCGGAGCTTCGATCCTGTTTCCAGTGGTGCATTGAAGGAGGTTCCGTTCGCTTCGTAGTTTTCGGTGATGAGGGCGTCCTTCGTCTTCACCGTCCAGCCATCCGGGTACCGGATCGAGTAGCCGTAGCCCGTGTACATGCTCGTGAGTGCGCCGGAGGAAGAAGATGCGGACGATCCTTCGCTTCTGTCTTCGAAGAAAGAGGAAGAGGAAGTCCCGGTACCTGTGCCGGGTTGGATCGGGGCGCAGGAAACGAGGAGGAGAGAGGCGAGGAGGAGGAAGAGAGGGGAGCGCATGGGGAAAGTATAGCCTCGTGTCACCCTGCTTGCCCGGCGTAGTTACGGCGAGCGAAGCGAAGCCGAACGAAGATGGGAGCGGAGTCGAAGGGCGACATTTGTCCGCCCTTTCTTTGTCAGGCGACAAAGAAAGGGCAAAAAGAAAACGCCCCGCGCAACATTCTCCGCTCCGCACGCCCCTTCACCCCCCCGGTTGCGCGGCCTCGCCGTGTGTTTGTTCTTGTTTCTGTTTCCATGAACACATATACAAACAACAAACATCTCCTCTCCCGTTCGACGTGACACGTTCGGCGATGCTTGAAATACCGAAACAAGCTTCTGTGTCACCCTGAGCGGAGTCGAAGGGTTTCTGATCAACGTGTCGCGTTTCGACTTCGCTCAACGTGACACGTTTACTCGATCCACAGAAGAAGGCTCTTTAAGTATTCAGTTTCTGGGTGATAGATATTCACCGGATGATCGAAGGCCAGGCGGTGCCGCTGGATGATCTTCGCTCCGCGCTTCGCCTGCCGCGCGGCATGGAAGATCGCCGTCTGGAAGAGCTCCATATCCATCTGGTAGCTGCAGGAACACGTGAGGAGGAGCCCGCCCGGAGGCAGGGCCTGCATCGCCATGCGGTTCAGATCCGTGTACGCCTTCTTCGCGGGGTCCAGATCGGCACTGCGTTTGGCGAAGGCCGGCGGGTCGAGGATGATGAAGTCGTACGGGCGCGGCATCGGTTTGCGCCGGAGGAAATTGAACGCATCTTCCGCGTATGTCGTGAATGTGTCCGCCTCCACACCGTTCATCTCCATGTGTTCCTTCGCCCGCTCGAGGGCGACTGCATCGTAGTCCACGGCATCGGCGGCTAGAGCGCCTCCCTTCAAGGCTGATAATGAGAAGCCGCCGACGTAACTGCACACGTCCAGCACGGTTCTGCCTTTCGCGATGGAGCGCACGAGCGAACGCTCCTCGCGCTGGTCCAGGAAGAGGCCGGTTTTTTGGCTTCCCAGAAGGCCGATCACGTACTTCAAGCCGCGCTCTGTTACCTCGACCGTCTCGCCTCCGCCGGTGAGCCAGCCTTCGATATTTTCCAGTCCTTCCTTCTTCCGTGACGCGCCCGAAGACTTCTCGAAGACTTTCCCGAGGCCCGTGACGTCCCGAAGCGTCTGCGCGAGCATGTCGCGCAGCTTATCCATCCCGAGCGTCGTGAGCTGCAGGACGACGGTGTCGCCGTAGCGGTCCACGATCAACCCCGGAATCCCGTCGCCCTCCGCGTTCACGAGGCGGTAACAATCGGTGTCTTCCTGCGCGAAGAAACTCTTCCGCATCTCGACCGCGCGCGCGATATTTTTCCGGATCGCTTCGAGCGGATCGCCCTGCTCGAAGGAGATGGCCCGCCCGCAGATGTAGGCCTGACTATTCCACGTGGCGTAGCAGAGGAAGTCGCCGTAGCTGCTCCTCACTTCCACGATGTCGCCATCCTTCGCCACCGGGTCCGTGATCACGGCGTTCTTGAAGATCGCGTGGTGGCGGTTCTTCAGGTGCACTTCGAAGCCGGGTTTGATGGTTAACTGCGGATACTTTTCCATGAGTGAGGAGGGTAGCAGAGAAACGGAAGTGGAGCGTCGTGAATGTGAGAAATTGCCATTAGTTATTTTAAAGTCTGCTACCATTTCCCCAATTCCTCTCAGCAAATGGCGGCTCCTGCCAAAATCATCCAGCTCATCGACCGTTTCAAAGAACATCGCGAGTCGTACGTCGCCGGGCACTACAACGAGACGCAGTTACGCCGGGAGTTCATCGATCCCTTCTTCAAGGCGCTCGGGTGGGACATCGACAATGAGAAAGGAAAATCCGAGGCATACAAAGATGTGATCCATGAGGATGCCATTCAGATCGGGGGCGTTCATAAAGCTCCGGATTACTGCATGAGGGTTGGCGGTATCCGGAAGTACTTCGTCGAAGCCAAGAAGCCATCCGTGGATATCAAAGATGATGTAGGGCCTGCGTATCAGATACGTCGCTACGGATGGTCCGCGAAGCTTTCGCTTAGCATTCTCACTGACTTCGAGGAATTCGCCGTCTACGACTGCCGCATCAAGCCCGGAAAATCAGACGGTCCCGCCGTCGCGCGCATCGCGTACTACACTATCGATCAGTTGGTGGAGAAGTGGGACGAGATCGCATCGATATTTTCCCCGGAGGCCATCGAGTCAGGCTCCTTCGACAAATTTGCTGAAGCGAGCAAGCTGAAGAGGGGCACAGAAGAAGTGGATGATGCGTTCCTTGAGGAAATCGAAGAGTGGCGGGAGTTGCTCGCAAAGAACATTGCGGTCAATAACAAGAAACTTTCACAACGCGAATTGAATTTTGCCGTCCAAGCCACCCTCGACCGCATCATCTTCCTGCGTATCTGCGAGGACCGTGGCGTAGAGCCGGATCTTCGGCTCCAGAGCGAGACGAACGGCCCCGGTATTTACGGAAGACTGAAGAAGCTCTTCCGCGATGCGGACGACCGTTACAACTCCGGACTCTTCCACTTCAAGGATGAGGACGGCGAGGGTGAAGCGGCCGATACACTCTCGCTAGGACTCTCCATCGATGACGATGTCCTCAAGAAGATTATCTCCCATCTTTACTATCCCGAGAGTCCATACGCGTTCTCCGTCTTCTCCGCCGACATCCTCGGACAGGTCTACGAGCGCTTCCTTGGCAAGGTGATCCGTCTCACGGACGGGCATCATGCGAAGGTGGAGGAGAAGCCGGAAGTGCGCAAAGCGGGCGGCGTGTACTACACGCCCACGTACATCGTGGAGTACATCGTGAAGCATACGGTGGGAAAGCTGCTCGAAGGCAAGACGCCGAAGGAAGTTGTCGATCTCAAGATTGTCGATCCCGCCTGCGGTTCAGGCTCCTTTCTCCTTGGCGCTTATCAATTCCTTCTCAATTGGCATCTGGAGCAGTACTCGGAAGATCCAAAGAAGTGGAAGAAGCAGCTCATTCAAACTCCGAGCGGTGAATTGCGCCTCTGTACCGCCGAGCGCAAGCGCATCCTCCTCGCAAACATCTTCGGCGTGGATATCGATTCTCAAGCTGTGGAAGTGACGAAGCTCTCGCTCCTCCTGAAAGTATTGGAGGGCGAGTCGCAGGTGAGCATCCAGGACCAGTTTGCAGGTATGCGCGAACGCGTGCTGCCGGACTTGGGCAAAAATATCCAATGCGGCAATTCCCTCATCGGGCCGGATTTCTATGCAGGACAGCAGCAGGGCATGTTTGAGATGGATGAAGAGGAGAAGTACCGCATCAACGTGTTCGATTGGGAGTCGTCATTCACGCAGGTTTTCAAAAGAAAGAATGCGGGATTCGATGCGGTGATCGGGAATCCGCCGTATGTACGGCAGGAGATGATTTCCGATCAGAAACCCTACTACCGGCAGCACTACGAGGTATTCCACAGTGCTGCAGATCTCTACGTGTATTTCTTTGAGCGGGGATTGAATGTTCTGAGACAGGGGGGTTCCTTCGGGATCATCGTTGCGAACAAATGGATGCGCGCGAATTACGGACGGCCCCTACGTGATTGGTTGAAGGCACGGCGTGTGGAGCTGGTAGTGGATTTTGGGGACCTTCAGGTTTTCAAGGGCGCAACGACGTACCCATGCATTATCTTTGTCCAAAAGGACAAGCCTAATAGGACATTAAATGCGGTCCGAATGGAATCATTGGAATTCCGTGATTTGGGTGCGTATGTCGAGGGGCACAAACATGCGGTAAGCCAGGAGGCGCTGAATGATGGGGGCTGGTCGCTTGGTAGCGAATTGGAGCAGAAATTACTGGAAAAGCTAATGCACACAGGGGTTCCATTGGAGAAATGTGTTGGTGGAAAGATATTTCGTGGAGTTCTGACAGGTCTGAATGAGGCGTTTGTGATTGATGAAGAGACGAAGAAGAGACTAATTAAAGAAGATAAGAAAAGTTCGGAATTGATCAAACCATTCGTCGTCGGAAGGGACGTGAAGCGGTATGTGCCATTGCCGTCAGGGAAATATATAATTTTGATGCCTCGGGGGTGGACAAGAGAGCAAAGTGGCAATGCGAAGAATGCGTGGGGTTGGCTTAAGCAGAACTATCCAGCTATTACACAGCACATTGGACCGTTCGAGGAAAGTGCCGAGAAGCGCTATGACAAAGGCGAATATTGGTGGGAGCTGAGAGCGTGTGGTTATTACGGAGAGTTTGAGAGGCCGAAATTAGTTTTCCCCGATATCGCCACAAGGCTTAGTTTTACTTTCGATGAAGCAAAGTTTTATTCTGCAAACACGACATATTTCACTCCAACGGACGATAAATATTTGATGGGGATTCTGAATTCGTCGCTTATGAATTTTGTCTACAGAAATATCTCTTCTTCTTTCCGGGGAGGATATTTGAGAGCATTTACTCAATATCTAGAAACGCTTCCAATTCATTCTCTTGATCTTGCGAAAGTATCGGAAAAGAAAAAGTACGACCAAATGGTAGCTCTCGTGGAAAAAATGATTTCACTGAATAAGCTCCATCCGAAGACTCCCCACGAACAAGAATCCCTCAAGCGCCAGATCGAAGCGACGGATCGGCAGATCGATCAGTTGGTGTATGAGTTGTATGGATTAAATGAGAAAGAGACAATAATAATTGAGGAATCTTCTGTATGAGTGATAATGAACCCATACCGCGGAAAGATCTCTTTGAAGAGTATCCAAGTCTTTTGCGTGAATTGACGGTTTTGATGGATGAGCGCAACAAACAGACAATCACTCTTGGAAATATTTGGAAGGCAGCTGACGGCAAATACATGCAGGATGATGCCTTATTTCACGCAATTTCAGATAGGTCAGTTAGCCTAATTGATGGCTTTATCAGGTTGATCGAGAAATGGAACTTTGTCGCAGCTGCGGCTCTAGTAAGGCTTCAATTAGATAGCATGTTACGCCTTTATTATATTGCCCAGCATCCCACCGAAAGGCATCGAATATTGCAGGAGTGGTTAGGGGGTGCTCAGTTCGACAAAATTAAAATGATGAAAGACGGTAAGCAGCAGATGAAAGACTGGAATCTTTGTGAAGAGATTAAGCCGATATTTCCTCGCGTGCATGATATCTACTCCGAGTTATGCGACTATGTGCATTTATCAACAAAACACCTGACACTTACAGCTACTTCCATCGAAGGAAGAACGGTCGGCTTTGCGATCAGTTCTACCAAGGATCATTTGCCAGAGGATCAATACCGAAAACTGCTACAGATGTTCATAGAGTTTTCTCGGCTAATTAATACTGCATTGGATGGGTGGCTTAGCTGGAAGACAATAAATCTTATTGAGAAACGATAGTCGTTATTTGAGTCGTGCCAATTTGCATTGTTCTAAATACACGCCTACATTTCGCGGACGACTACGAGCGATTCAATTATATTGCCCATGCCAAACATTCCCTCAAATGGGCAAGGAACGCACTCGTCCTGTTTTCCTGAGGGCAACTGGTTGTACGCGAAACTCGCGAAGGATTTCATCGAGGATGCAATGGACGGGAAACATATTGCCTCTTTGTTGAAGGAGAGATTTATATCTCATTTACTCTCTGTTCCTGACCCGAGGGAAGAGCATTCTTGGGAACGTTCATTGCCGGTGATGGCACGTGTCATGGCTTCCGCTGGAATGAGAGATCAGTTAGTTCTGCTCGAGTATTGTCCTCCCTCACGTGATAGATGTCCTTCGAGGGTGGATATGGTTATCTGTGGGCAGGACAGTGCGGGAAAGACACACGTAGTATTGTTGGAGCTAAAACAGTGGTCATGCGACTTTCTGCGTCGTTCATGGAAGAGGGGATACGTGCGAGTTGGGGCTGGAAACGAGTGTGTAGAAAAAGAGCATCCTCGTTCGCAGGTTGAGAAATATCGAAGGCACATGCGCAAAGTTCTTGAAGTATGTGATTTACCACCGGATTTCCTTGTTTTCGAGGCATATGCATATTTGCATAATGCTCATCACCTTTCTCGGAAGGCAAAGAGAATTCTCTATGGCAAACACCACGATCATGATTTAGATACGAGGCTTTATACGGAAGAGTTCACTGGTGCGCTCATCAAGCGTTTGCGAGAGCATGTTGGTGCAGGGCATGGACAGGAAGCCTTTGCTGCCCTCAAAGAAGTCCAAAAGAGGGCAATCCATGCAGTGAAACGTCTGCCCATTCGTCGTCGATGGCCGTTCTATAAGAAGATGTATTATGCATTTTTACGGAGGATGAAACGGGATTGGTTCTTAAGATGGCAGCTTTCGGCGTTGTTCCTTTTTGTGGTTGTGCCACTCATCATACTTATTGGAGGAGTATGGTGGGTTCTTTCGAGATAGAACTATGCTGCGTGTACAGAAAATCATCGGTCGTCTCTTCCATATCGTTGAGGAGCTTGAGCGCCGCTTTCCTGGTCGTCACTTCACGCTGGACGGTCACATCGTCGGGAGTTTGGGTGAAGTCTTCGCGGAGGAGCGGTACAAGCTCACGCTTTTACCTTCGTCGAACAAGACGCATGATGCGCGGAAGGGGAGTCGCCTCATTCAGATCAAGGCGACGCAACGGGGATGCGTGGCGATTTCCAGCGAGCCGCAGCACCTGATCGTTCTCAAGCTGCAGCCGACTGGTGTTTTCGAAGAGGTCTACAACGGTCCCGGTGATCGGGTGTGGCACACGTTAAAGGGCAAGAAGCGGCCGAAGAATGGGCAGTATCAGGTGCGGCTCTCGACGCTCCGTAGCATCATGCAGGGGGTCAGCGGGCGGGAGAGGATTGTGTGAAGTATATTTGAAACACTACTTCAAATGTTCTGATGAGAATAAACTATTACGAAGTCCTTTGACTCCGCTCAGGGTGACACCTTCCTCATCCCACCCCCACCGTCGCCTCTATGCCGATCGTCATGAAGGCCCACAGGCACCGGGCCAGTGAGGCTTTGGGGATGGATTCGCTCGAGTCCGGTTTCGCGACGCGCTGGTGGGTGCGATGCATGCGTTGCCCGCCCATGGAGAGGTGCAGAAGGTTGTAGCCGGGCGACCAGAGCGGCGCCACGGAGGGGCAGATGGTCACGTTCCGCAGGATTGTGCCGTAGGCGGGTGAGGAGGCGACGGGACCTTCCAGGATGCGCAGGAACCCGCCGGTGATGGGGCGATGGAGGTGGCCGCAGACGACGGCGCGCAGACGGGGGAGGAAGGGGGCGAGGCTCGGAGCGATGGCGCGAAGCGAGAACGGACTGTGGACGTAGAGGACCCAGGGGAGAGAGTTCGCGCGAAGGAGCGCGAGGAGGAAAGTGAGCTGATCGTCTTTCCGGCTGAGGATCCCGGAGTCGGCTCCGGAGTAATCCAGGAGCGGCGCAGCGAGACCGATGTGCAGCACGCCCTCCACGATCTCGCTCCAGAAGAGCGGGCCGAAGGTATTTTCGCAGTGTGAGAGACTCTCGCCGAAGAGGAGATTTTCGTCCGTGGCGGGGCCGGTGTCGTGATTGCCGATCGTCACGCGGACGGTGGTCCCGATGTCCCGCAGGCTCTGTATGCAGAGCCGCGATTCCTTGAGGAGCGAGGAGTGATTCAGGCCGCCCCTGTCCGTGCCGTACGTCACGTCGCCCAGGTGGATGATCAGCTCGGGTTTGCGCTCGGAGAGTTCGTTCCTGGTGGCCGCGAATGCCCGGCGAAACTCGCGTGCGAGGGGCAGGTAGAGCTGGGCGGCTTCCTCTGCAGGCAAAGATCGCAGCCACTGCGGAAGCACGGAGGCGTGCTCCAGAGCGAGGGGCAGGAGATGTGTATCAGCAATGCAAGATACCGGGGTCGACCGGACGGTGTGGGAGGAGCGTTTGTGCAAGCCGGGAAATGCTAGCAGGAGGGGGAGGATATGCAAGCATCTCGGCTTGTATTTTTTGGGTAGGGGAAGCGGAAAAACGGAGAGGGTAGAGAAGGCAGAGAAGGCAGAGAAGGCAGAGAGGGCAGGGAGGGCAGGAAGGTGCTCTGGGTGACACTGCTTCAGTACGCCTTCGCGTAGAGCGCCATCATGGTCGCGGGCTTGCCGCTCTGGATGTCCTTCGCGCCCTTCGGCGGTTTCTGCTCACCGAGGATGCGGATGGTCGCCTTGGTCTGCTGCTTGATGGCATCCGCGGACTCCACGGTCCCGTCCCACGCCGCCCAGACGAAGCCGCCCTTCCCCTCGATGAGCTTCGTGAACTCATCCATCGTTTCCGCCGATGACGTGTGCTCCTCCATGAAGGCCTTGGCCTGCGCGTAGAGCGTCTTGTGAATATCCGCGAGGAGCGCAGTCATCGCTTCCGGCGTGCAGGAGGCGAGCGGCATGGGCGTCTTCTCGCCGGTATCTCTGCGCACGACCATCACCTGCTTCTTCTCCAGATCCTTCGGCCCCAGCTCCAGGCGGATCGGCACGCCCTTCACTTCCCATTCGTTGAATTTGAATCCCGGGGATTTCTCCGCGCGGTCGTCGAGGCGGATCCGGATCGTCGCCTTCAGGCTCTCCTGCAATGTTCCCGCAGCCTTGAGGACCGCGGCCTTCTCCTCATCGCTCTTGTAGATCGGCACGATGACGGCCTGGATCGGCGCGAGGGGAGGGGGGAGGCGCAGTCCTTTGGCGTCGCCGTGCACCACGATGATCGTTCCGATGAGGCGGGTGGAGGCGCCCCAGCTCGTCATCCACGGGCGCTGCGCTTTGCCATTGGCATCGAGGAAACTCACATCGTAGGCTTCGGAGAAGCCCTGTCCGAGGTTGTGCGATGTTCCCGCCTGGATGGCCTTGCCATCCCGCGCCAGCGCTTCGGTGGTCATCGTGTAGTAGGCGCCGGCGAATTTCTCATGATCCGGTTTGCGCCCGGTCACGACGGGCAGCGCGAGGAAGTCGCGGTCGAAGTCTTCGTACATCTTCAGCGCCGCGTTGGCCATCTCGTCGGCGTCCTCCATCGTCGCGTGTGCCGTGTGGCCCTCCTGCCAGAGGAATTCGAGCGTGCGGAGGAAGGGCCGCGTGCGCATTTCCCAGCGGACGATATTGGCCCACTGGTTGATCTTCAGCGGCAGGTCGCGGTGGCTGTGGATCCACTTCGCGAAGGTGGCGTACATGATGGTCTCGCTCGTGGGGCGGATGTAGAGCGCCTCCGTCAGTTTCTTCCCTCCTCCTTCCGTCACCACCGCGCACTCCGGCGCGAAGCCTTCCACATGATCTTTCTCCTTCGCGAGGAGCGAGGCGGGGATGAGGAGCGGGAAGTACACGTTGTCCACGCCGAGCGCCTTGATGCGCCGGTCCATGTCATGCTGGATCCCTTCCCAGAGAGCGTACCCGTAAGGTTTGAAGATGATGCACCCCTTCACTTCGGAGTAGTCCGAGAGATCGGCCTGGGCGATGACATCCAGGTACCACTGTGGGAAATCTTTGGCGGGATCGGCGAGGCGAGACATTGTGGGGAGTGATGAAGGAGTGAGGCGTTTTGTCGTTTTGATTGTAGCAGGGGGAAGGCAGGAAGGGCAGAAAAGGCAGGAAGGGCAGGAAGGGCAGGAAAGGCAAGCGTCATGGTGAGCTTGCCGAACCATGACTCATAGCCGCGCCAACGTTCTCCTCATCCCTCGGCAAGCTCGGGATGACGTTGTCATGAGGCCAACCAGATCCCCACGACCGTCACTGCCGCGCCGAAGACGATGCCGCCGATCACTTCCAGGAGGGAGTGCCCGAGGCGCTCGGTGAGATGTTGCCACTCCTGCAGACGATTGAGGATCTTCGCCTGCTCGCCGATGGCCCTGCGGGAACTCATGGCGTCGTACCAGATCATGCACGCGAAGACGAAGGCGATGGCGAACTCCATGGATTCCAGACCCTGCTTGTACCCGACGATGATGATGAGCGACGTGACGAACGCGGAGTGGCTGCTCGGCATGCCGCCGGAGACGAAGAGGCGTGCGTGCCACTGCCCCGTCTTCATCTGCTCTGTGAAGATTTTCACGATCTCACTCAGAAGGAGGACGACGAGGGGGATCAGGAACGGATAGGTGCGGAGGAGGGTGAGGGACATGGCGAAAGTGTACGCGGCTTTCGTGGCGCAGAACAATACGGAGACTTCCTAAGATGTTTTCAGGCGCTTGGCGGTGTCGTTCCCCCGGGTTTCGCGGTTGGTGCGACGGGAGGCATCCCGGGCGTTGGCGTGGGGGCGGCAGCGATCACTGTCGCCTCCTTCTTCTTGGCGTCATTGTACGTACCCGCCGTTACGATGAGGCTTTCCAGTGTCACTTCAGTGAGGGAGGAATTGAGACTGCCCATGGCCGCGCCGATGTAGTCCTTGAAGCCCAGGACCCGGTCTTTCTCCGCTCTGGCTTCGTACAGCACATGCAACTTCTTCAGCTGTTCCCCCTTGGCCTGGGGATCTCCTTCCTTGAACGTGAGGCGGGGGTTCTTCTTGAGCTGTTCCATGATGAGTTCCATGTCTTTCTGCCACTCGGGTGCCAGAGGAGTTCCGAGGTACTGCTCGAGCCCCGCACGGAAGCCCAGGAATCCTGCGAACGAGAGGAGGAAATTTTTCGTCGCGGGCGATTTGTTGATTTTCTCAACCATTGGCTTGAACCACTTATCGACCCATCCGATGAGCTTGTCGACCCAGCCGAGCGGCCCTGCCTGGACCGTTGCGGACTCTGCGGCCGCTCCCACCGCGAGCAGGCTATTGAGCTGCTGCTCGATGCGTTCGACATCCTGATGCAGTGCGTCGCCCCTCGGCGTCAGAAGGTCGAGCTGCTCATTCGCGCTCTTCACTTCTCTGTGGAGGTCGGCAATTTGCTTGCTTGTTTCCGCGCTGACTTGCGCCTGCTCCGCTTTCTTCGCGAGTTCCTGGGTGCTCTCTTTCCACTGAGGAGCCTTCTCCCTGATCTCGTTGAACCGCTGTTCCTTCTGTTGCTCGGGAGTCAGTTCGTTGTGTGGAATTGCAGTACTCATGTTTGGATGGGAATGTGTGTTTCTTTCCTCTAATTATACGCCAAAAGCCGTTTTCCTGCAATGCCGTTTGGGACGGGAAAGTAGCGGCGCTTCGTCGCCGGGGGAGGCGGTTGTGGTATCGTGACTTTCTCCATCTTCCCCTCTCATCCACTATGAAACCAACCCCCGGACATGGCATCACCGTGGAGCACGTCGAGCGCGGCATCCAGCTCACGGACCGCGATCTCCTCTTCTTCGCAAAGAAGATCGGGCGGCTCGGGACGTACTGTCGCAGACTCAAGGATGAGGCGTCGGTGATCCGGGTGGAGACGGAGCGACGGCCGACCAAGAAGGACCGCGACCAGGTGAAGGTGATGATCACGATCACGCTGCCGGGGAAGCTGCTTCGCGCGGAGTCGCGCCGGGTGAGTCCGCTGGATGCCGTGGACCGCTGCATCGAGAAGCTCGAGCCGCAGATCAAGCGCTACAAGGATTTGCACACGGGAAAGGGACTTGCGAGTGCGAATCTTTCACGATGAGGCTGAGGCCGAAGCCCCAAATCCCAAGGACTCAAATCCCAAGGACGATTTGCTGAGTATGTCTTGATGCTTGGGATTTCGTTTGGGATTTGGAATTTGGGTTTTGGGATTTCGTCATGGGACCGGGAGGGCGCCATTGTTTCCTGATTCGTCCGCGTCTACTGTCCGCTCATGTCTTCCACCCTCCATTTCGACGCGACCTACAGCAAGCGCATCTCGCGCCTCTTCTTCCTCCGTCCCCTCTGGATGCTCATCGAAATGTGGGTGCTCATGACGTGGGGTTTCCTCGTTTGTGTCATCAGGTTCCTGCATTTCTTCTACATGATCGTCCTCGGGCGCCGGAGCAAGGCGCTCTGGGAGATGCAGCTCCGCTTCCTTCGGCACGTGAGTCTGTGGAAAGCGTACATGTGTGCGATCACTGATAAGCGCCCGAAATTTATAGAGGAATAGCGTGGAAGGGCCACCTACGGTGTCCCTCCCACGAACCCACCCTTCCCTCAGTGGTGCGCTCTAGCGTTGGGGCCCGCGAGACCCAACGCTTCGCGCGGTTCATTCAATACCGATTTGTATGTGGATGTATATGTATTTGTCATGCGACAAATATTACGTAGCAGCAGGAGTGAAAAGATGCGCAGTTGTGCGTCTCTACTTCTTGCCCTTGCCTTCGCCCTTGCCCTTCTCGGCCGGGGCTGCGGCTGCAGCCGGGGCTGCTCCGGGAGCAGGCGCTCCTGCGGCCGGGGCTCCTTCCGCGGGCACGGCACCCTCAGCCGGTACGGCGCCTTCCGCGGTCGGGGCCGGTGTGATTTCCTCTTCTTTGCGCGGTTCCTGCACCGTGGCGATCACGGTGTCGCCCGCCTCCTTCACCTTCACGCCCTTCGGGAGCTTCAGGTCCTTCACGCACAGGTTCTGGTGGAGCTCCGCGAGGCTGGAGATGTCCGCGACGAGCTCGTGAGGGAGGTCGGTCGGGAGGCAGCGTACGGTGACGTGCTCGTGCGCCGTGACGAAGATACCGCCGAGATCCTTCACGGCGATGGACTCACCCACGAATTTCACGGGCACTTGCGTCTCGATCTCCTCCTTCAGGTTCACGGCGTAGAAATCGGCGTGGAGCTCGCGGCCGGAGATGGGATCGAAGGCGATGTCCTTGAAGAGGACGGGGATCTTCTTCCCGGCGACGTCCAGCTCCACGAGCGTGCTCTCCCCGGCCTTCACGAAGGTGCGGTGGAGGAGCTTCTCCTCGCAGACGACGCTCATGTTTTTCACATCGTGTCCGTACACGACGCACGGCACGGAGCCGCCGCGACGCATCTTCTTCGGTTTGTCCGTTCCTTCTCGCGCCGTTGCTGGGAGGGAGATCATGTCCATAGAGCCGGTCTAGGGTAGTGGAGGAGACTTGACGGGTCAATACGAAGGAATCAAAGGAGTCAAAGGAAACAAAAGAAACAAAGGATCCAGCAAAACGGATCTGTTTCGAACAATCCTGTGATTCCTTTGCTTCCTCTGTTTCCTATGTTTTCCGTGCGCCCCTCCACTTCCAGAAGTACTTCATCGCACTGACCAGATGAATGCGCACCGTCTTCTTCGTGAAAATCGACAGGAATCCACCCTGACTCAGACGGTGCTTGCGGTCGGTGGCGAACGCATTCGGGAAGTAGATGACCCTCGAGCCGGCGGCGCGGCAGCGGCGACAGAGATCAGTGTCTTCGAAGAAGAGGAAGAAGCGCGGGTCGAAGCCGCCGAGTCGTTCGAAGAGCTCGCGCCGAATGAGGAGGCAGGCGCCTGCCAGCCAGTCCACCTCCCGCACTTTCGACCGGTCCTCGTCGTACTGCAGGTAGCGGCGCATGCGTTTCGGGAAGAGGTGGCGGAGGAACGTTCGCTTGATGAAGATGTCTCCGGGGGTCGGGAAGGTGCGGAAAGAGTCGCGGATCGTTCCGTCAGAATGTCGTAGTTGCGGTCCCAGAATTCCGATCGAAGGATCCGCTTCCATCGCGGCGAGCATCTTCGCCAGCCCCTCCGGTTCCAGTTCGTTGTCGGGATTGATGATGAGGATGAAGGCACTTTCGACTTGCGCGATTGCCGTCTGATTGCCCTGCCCGTAGCCGATATTGCGTCGCGATTCGAGCATGCGCACCTCGACGGTGCTCGGTGTGACATGGTGGAACGTATTGCGCAGGACGCCGATGGAGTCGTCTTCGGAATGATTATCTACGATCAATATTTCCAATCCCGTGTCATCCCGAGCGGAGTCGAGGGAAGACATGGGAACCGCGTGTTGCGGTTCGACTTCGCTCACCGTGACACGCTTGGCAATGGTTTGGTTCAGCAGTGCCCGGACGCAGCGGATCGTGTCCTTGGGCGTCTTGTAGTTGAGGACGATGGCCGTGACGGAAGGCAGAGAGGGCAGAAAGGGCAGGAAAGGCAGGAGGGTCCGCGCATAGCGTAGCGTAAACGGGGAAAAGGCGCGCCTTTCGGCGCGAAGGGCTAGACTACATCTCCTCCCTTCCGGGAGGCTTTGATTGCTCATTCCCTTTCTTCGGCCAATAGGAGATGTGCCATGAAGAATGTCTGGTGGAAGGTTTCCGCAGTGTGTCTGTTCCTGGCCGTCATTGCGAACTGGGAGCGACCGGCACGGAAAGTGCGGGTGCAGAGGACGCAAGGCGACGGCCCTTCGATCCGTCTCGTCGTGACAATCGAGGGGCCCTACAGCGAGACAGTCGCCTTGGAGGCGGTGGAGTCCGCGAGCCGGCAGTGGTTCGACCTCTATCCGGACTTCGAGGAGATCAGTCGTAAAGTCTTGCGTGTGGATGGCCGGATCAAGGAGGTGCTGATCTTCCTCCGTTCCAGGCGGGAGAATCGGCGCCCCGAGTAATGCCGGGATTCCGTCGACAGTGCCTGACGCAATCCCGAAAAAACGCCGTCCCACCCGGGACGGCGTTTCGTGAATCCATGTTGGACGTTCAGATGAAGAGAGCGGCCAGAGCGAGGGTCAGCGTCGAGAAGAGCTTGATGAGCACGTGGAGCGAGGGGCCGGCGGTGTCCTTGAACGGATCGCCGACGGTGTCGCCCGTGACAGCCGCCTGGTGGGCCGGGCTGCGCTTGCCGCCGTGCAATCCCGTCTCGATGAGTTTCTTCGCGTTGTCCCATGCGCCTCCGGCATTGTTCAGGTAGGCGGCCATGAGCACGCCGACGATGGTGCCGACCATGAGGAGTCCGGCGACTGCCTCTTTGCCGAGCGCTACGCCGATGATGATCGGGGAGACGACAGCGACGATACCGGGGAGGATCATTTCCTTCAGGGCTGCCTTCGTCGAAATGTCGACGGCAGCGGCGTAGTCCGGCTCCTCCGTGCCGTCCATGATGCCCTTCTTCTCGCGGAACTGCTTGCGCACTTCTTCGACGATGACGCTCGCGGCGCGACCGACGGCGCGGATCGTAAGCGAAGTGAAGAAGAAGACGACCATCGCGCCGAGGAAGGCGCCGATGAAGACTTTCATGTCCGCGAGGTTCACCGATGTCATGTGTTTCTCCTCCATGTAGGCGGAGAAGAGGAGGAAGGCGGCGAGGGCGGCCGATCCGACGGCGTAGCCCTTCGTGAGCGCTTTCGTGGTGTTGCCCGTGGCGTCCAATTCATCGGTGACGACGCGGTAGGCTTCCGGCGCCTTGGACATCTCCACGATCCCGCCGGCGTTGTCCGTGATCGGGCCGAACATGTCCATGGCCAGCACGTAGCCGACGACGGCAAGCATGCCCATGGTCGCAATGGCCGTGCCGTAGATGCCGCTCGCCAGGCCGCCGCCCGTCTGCAGTCCGCACTCGTAGCTGACGAAGAGTGCGGCGCACACGGCGAGCACCGAGAGAGCCGTGGACTCCATGCCGATGGCCGTGCCGGAGATGATGTTCGTGGCGTGGCCGGTTGTGGAAGCGTCCGCAATGGCGTGAACCGGACGATGCTCCTTGCTCGTGTAGTAGTCCGTGATGTAGACGAAGGCGACCGAGGTGAATACGCCCGCGAGGCCGGCGAAGAAGTACCAGAGGCCGGAGGTGCCGTTCGTGTTCAGGAGGTAGTGCGTGGTGACGTAGAGGGCGAGCGTCGTGAGGACCGTCGTCACCCAGAAGCCGCGAATCATGGCCTTCATGGGCACTTCATTCGGCTTTGCCTTCACGGTGTAGACGCCGATGATGGCCGCGATGAGGCCGATGGCGCGGAGGATCAGCGGAAACATGATGCCGGGGAGGCCGAAGGCGGCGACGCCGAGCACCATGGCGCCGATATTTTCGGCGGAGATGGATTCGAAGAGGTCCGCGCCGCGTCCTGCGCAGTCGCCGACGTTGTCCCCCACGAGGTCAGCGATGACTGCGGGATTGCGGGGATCGTCCTCCGGGATGCCTGCTTCGATCTTGCCCACCAGATCCGCGCCCACGTCCGCCGCTTTCGTGTAGATCCCTCCTCCCAACTGCGCGAAGAGCGCGACGAAGCTGGCGCCGAAGCCGTAGCCCGTGATGAGTTTCGGAATGGCGACGCTCTCGTAGCCGAAGCCGAGGCGGTAGACGAGGTAGAGGCCGCTGATGCCGAGGAGGGAGAGTGCCGTGATGACGATGGCTGATACCGTGCCGCCGCGGAGTGACATTCTCAGTGCGGCGTTGAGGCCGTGCTGCGAGGAGCTGGCGGTCTTCAGGTTCGCCTTCGTGGCGACGATCATGCTGACGACGCCCGAGAGGCCGGAGAGGAACGCGCCGAGGAGGAAGGATGTGCCGACTTCCAGACCGTTCTTCCAGCCGTCCGCTCCGCCCGTGACGCCGTAGATGGCGATCATGAGGACACCGACGATGACGGTGAGGAGGGCGATGGTGCGGTACTGGCGCTTCACGAAGGCGTTGGCGCCGGTCTGGATGGCGTGCGCCACCTTCTGCATGGCGGGCGTGCCGTTGTCCGCGCGCTTGAGAGCGCTCCAGAAGACGAGGCTGTACGCGAGTCCGATGAGCGCCACGACGGGGGCGAAGAGCTCGAGGGAAACATTGAACGGAACCATACGGGGGAGGGGAAGAAAAATGGCAATCTCGGCAATATGCCGGTTTCCCGCGGAGGGTACGGTATTTGGTACTCGTTCGCAACCGTTGGGGGATTATGACGATGCCGGGGGGAAACTCGTCAGCATCCTGAGATCGCTGGGCTCTTCGGCATCCTCATCGCTTTCGGTATGCTGTGCGCATGGCGGCATCGAACCCTTCGGCTTCGCTCAGGGCAAGGCGCAAACCGGTGACGAACGGGAACCTGGCGGCCCTGCGCAAGCGCGTGGCGTCGGCGCCGACAGACCCCGGTGTCTACCGCTGGCTCAATGAGGAGGGGACGGTGCTCTACGTGGGAAAGGCGAAGAATCTCCGTAATCGTCTCCGTTCCTACGTCACCAAGGACACGGCGGCCGGTCCGTGGAAGCAGAGCTTCCTCCAGCAGATCGCGGATTTCGAAGTGACGGTGACGAATACCGAGCTCGAGGCGCTCATCTTCGAGACGAACCAGATCAAGAAGCTCCGGCCGAAGTACAACGTCCTCATGAAGGACGACAAGAACTACATCTATGCAAAGATCACCCTGAAGGATCCGTTCCCGCGCGTCGAGTCCGTCCGGAAGGTGGAGGATGATGGTGCCAAGTACTTCGGTCCGATGCTGAGCGGCGGGGAGCTCTGTGCGATGCTCACCATGTTGCGGTCGGTGTTTCCTTTCAGAACTTGCTCCATGGAGATTGAGTTGAAGAAAGGGCAGAGAGGGCAGGGAGGTAAGAAAGGGCAGGGAGGGCAGGAAAGGCAGGAAGGTATTCCGCTTGAGGTTGTCTGCAAGCACAAAGACCGGCCCACGCCGTGCCTCGATTTTCACATCCAGAAGTGCAGCGCACCGTGCGACGGGCGGCGGACGCCGGAGCAGTACTACAAGGAGTCGATCGAGGGCGTGATCAGATTTTTGAAGGGCGATTACGAGAGCGTTCGTCCGCTCTTCGAGGAGCGAATGAAGAAGGCTGTGGCGGAGAAGAAATTCGAATTGGCGGCGCAGTTTCGTGACAATATCGCGGCGCTCAAGAAGCTGCAGGGCAAGCAACTCATCTCTGACACCTCGGGCGAGGATTCCGACATCATCGCGGTGGTTGTTCTCTCCGGGCGCGCGGATGTGACGGTGATGCAGCGGCGCGGCGGCAAGCTGATCGGCGATCAGTTCTTCTCGCTCTCCGGAAATGCTTCAGATCCCGCGGGCGTCCTCGAACAGTTCCTGCCGCAGTACTACGGTGACGGCTCGGAGATCCCGGACCAGATCATCGTGTCGGAGGAGATCGCGGAGAAGAGCGTGCTGGAGGAGTGGTTCTCGACGAAGAAGGGGAAAAAAGTTCGCATTCTTCTCCCTGAACGCGGTCGCAAGTCGCACCTTCTGCAACTCGCGGAAAAGAATGTTCGCGAGAAGGCGCGGCAGCGCGAAGCCAAGTGGGAAGCCGAGAAACGCAACGTCGAATCGGCGCTCAACGAATTGCAGTCGGCGCTTGATTTGTCTGATCCCCCTGCGCGCATCGAAGGGTACGACATTTCACACCTCGGCGGGACGGAGACCGTCGGGAGTATGAGTGTGATGGTGAACGGCAAGCCTCGCAGCGACCAGTACCGGTCATTCACGTTGCGATCCCTGAAGAACGGCGAGGTGGACGATTACAAAGCACTGAAAGAAGTCCTGAAACGACGGTTACGTCACCTTCTCTCGGATCTCAGACAGGAGGAACGCGAGTGGAAGAAGAAGGGAATCACGTTCGGCAAAGTGCGCAAAGCCGAACAGAAACGCATCGTGCAACTTCATGAGGAGCACTATCAGGAGATCAACAATGAGGACATTGATTTCCGGCGGTACCTCGTTGCCCGGAAAGACAGCGACACCATCGTCGGGTTCTGCCGTACGGTGGAACATGCCGGTGGGTACAAGGAGCTCAAGAGTCTGTGGGTTCACAGTGATTCCCGCGGGCAGAAGCTCGGACATTTCCTCGTGAGAAAATTGCTGAGCATGCAGAAGAACACAAAGAAGGTGTACATCACGGCCAAGACATCGCTCGTGGAGTACTACGAAGAGCTCGGCTTCCGGCACGTCGATACGCCGCCGGGCATCATTGTGAAGAAGCATCACAGAGCGGCGAAGAAGAAGGGTGTGCCGCCGGGCGTGGTGATGGTCTACATATTTTCAGAGCACAAATACGATGCTTCCCTCGGGGCCAAACCCGATCTCCTCGTCATCGACGGTGGCAAAGGGCAACTCTCGGCGGTCAGGGAAGTCCTCGCAGAGCTCAAGCTCGAGATTCCCGTCATCGGATTGGCCAAGCGGGAGGAGCAGGTGTTCATGTCTTCCAGGAAGAACCCGGATGCTGTGGAAGAGATCATCTTCGCCGCGGACTCACCCGCGAAGTTCCTCCTCATGCGGCTTCGGGACGAGGCGCACAGATTCGCCAACCGTCATCGCGAAGGCCGCGGCGCGAAGGCGGCGCAGGCCACGATCCTCGACGAGATTCCCGCCGTCGGGCCGGAGACGCGGAAGAAGCTCCTGCAGAAGTTCGGCTCGGTTTCCGGGATTCGGGAGGCGACGGATGCGGAGTTGTCGGACGTGTTGAGTGAGGGACAATTGAGGGAGCTACGAAAGAAGATTTGAACCATTTCTCGTTTGCGTGTTGGCTCGTTCGCTGGTTCTTCAAGAAATATTCTTGTAGAAATATATCGAGCTAACCAGCTAACGAGATACAGAAACTAATAGTGGAATCCATGTGCATAGTCCCCAAACCTGATCCCGAATGTGTTCGCCCACACATCCACGTTGATCCACCGGTCGCCGATGCGCACCCGGCTGTACTGATGCGGTGAAATGGCAATGAGTGTCCAGCGCGTGCGCACGTCCTCCGCGCGAAATTTCCCGCTCCTGAGGAGCAGTGTCCGCAGGAGCCTGTTAAAATTCGTGCAGTGGAGGAAGCCGCTCTTCGTCCAAAGTTTTTCTGGAGCCTGCGGCCAGAGTCTCCAGATGCGCGTGTAGGTTTTCCCGTGCCCGCCGTGGTACTTGGTGGCGAGGATGTCGTACGCCCGCTGCAGGCATTCTTCCTGACTTGTCGTCGCACTTAATTCTGCGACAACTTCACCGATGGATGGAGAAGTGGGAAGCGACATGGAAGCAGTCTAGCGTACATCGAAGTAATCCTCGTCTCCGTCGGTCTCTTTGGTTTTTTCAAGTTACTTTTCCCTCGTTCTTCTTTGCTCTCGTTCCGTTCTGCTCCTATAATCAGCCATCATTCCCAACAAGATCTATGAAGCGATTCTCCGTTCTCCTCGGTGCCGTCGGCGGTGCGCTCGCCGGTTATCTCCTCAGCAATGAGAAGCTCCGCACGGAGCTGACGAAAGCGAAAGATCCGGAAGCGGCGGCCAAAGTCTTCGGCAAGCATTTACAGCAGGACGGTTCCAAAGTGGCCAAAGAGGTGAAGCGGTTCGTGGAGAGCGATGATGTGCAGAAGAATCTCGCGAAGGCCAAGAAGTTCGCTGCCGGGAAACTCAAGGAGGCGAAAGCGGGTATGAAGGAGATGATGAAGGAGGGGAAGAAGGAGGCTGCCAAGGCCATGAAGAAGGGGACGAAGGCGGTCAAAGAGGCGATGGCATAAGCGTCATGGTGAGTCCTTCGGTAGGTTCAGGACACGTGATGTTCATGAAGAGTGCCCCCAGGCCGGGGGCTTCATGATAGACGGATAATGACCGTTGGCCTGGGGGCGAATGAGAACTAAGAGAGCGCTCTCATCTGAGGGCAATCTATGGGTTATTCGGTTGTAGTCAAACCTATCTGACAAGAAATCAAAGCTTGCGCGCCTGGCTCAAAAGCGTAGAATCCACGGCGGGCTCCAGGAGAAATAACACCCCCCGGACTGCCCATTTTCTTTATGATGAATCCCGCGAAGAAACCACCGATTCCCCACGCCCGTTTCATCATCGTGACCGGCGGGGTCTGCAGTTCGCTCGGCAAGGGGATCGCGGTGTCGTCCATCGGCGCGATCATGAAGGCGTGCGGGTTCAAGGTGTTTGTGCAGAAGCTTGATCCCTACCTCAATGTTGATCCCGGCACGATGAGCCCCTTCCAGCACGGCGAGGTCTACGTGACGGACGACGGCGCGGAGACGGATCTGGATTTGGGTCACTACGAGCGCTTCATCGATGAGCCGATGAGCAAGCTCTCCACCGTCACGACCGGGCAGATCTACCAGTCCGTGCTCGGCAAGGAACGCCACGGCGATTACCTGGGGAAGACGATTCAGGTTGTGCCGCACATCACGAACGCCATCAAGGATCGGATGAAGGATGCGGCGGAGCAGAGTGGGGCCGACATCATGCTCGTGGAGATCGGCGGAACCGTGGGCGACATCGAGGGCGAGCCGTTCCTGGAGGCGTTGCGGCAGATGCGCGCTGAGTTGGGACCGTCCCGCATCTTCCATGCGCACCTCACGCTCCTGCCGTATTTGGAGGCCAGCAAGGAGGTGAAGACGAAACCGACGCAACTTTCCATCCGGGAATTGCGGCGGATCGGTTTGCAGCCGGATATGATCATCGCGCGGGCGGACAAGAAGATCCCCAAGGAGCTTCTCGACAAGATCAGTCACTTCTGCGGCGTCGATCGTCGAGCGGTGATTCCTGCGCAGACCGTCAGTTCCATCTATGATGTGCCGCTTCGGTACCAGAGCTGCGACATGGCGCAGATCATCGCGGAGAAGCTGGAATTGGGCGATGTGAAGCCGAACATGAAGGCATGGGAGGCGGGAGAGAAGCGCTACTTCGCGGCGGAGAAGGAGATCGAGATCGCGCTCGTCGGCAAGTACACGCACCTCGACGACGCGTACCTCTCCGTCATCGAGTCCCTCAAGTCCGCCGCGGTCTTCAACGGCCGGAAGGCGAAGGTCGTCTGGATCGATTCGGAGAAACTTGAAGAGGATGATAAGGAAGTGTGGAGCAACTTGAAGAAGTGTGCGGGCATCGTTGTTCCCGGCGGGTTCGGGAAGCGCGGCATCGAGGGGAAGATTCTCGCGGCGAAGTACGCGCGGGAGAAGAAAGTGCCGTACCTCGGTTTGTGCTTGGGGAGCCAGATCATGGCCATCGAGTTCGCGCGGCACGCGCTCAAAGATCCCGAGATCACGAGCGAGGAGTTCGATGAAGAGGGGAAGCTGAGCAAGGACAAGTACGTCGTGCACTTCCTCCCCGGACAGTACAAGGAGAGGAGCAAGGGCGGCACACTCCGGCTCGGCGCCTATCCGTGCAAACTGAAGAAGGGGACGAAGGCGCAGAAGGCCTATGGTGTTATGGAAATCTCAGAACGCCATCGTCATCGTTACGAATTCAACAATGATTATCGGGCGAAGCTCGAGAAGAACGGTATGATCATTTCCGGTGACTCCCCCAAGGGCGACCTGATGGAGATCGTGGAGATTGAAGATCATCCCTTCATGGTGGGGAGCCAGTTCCATCCGGAGTTCAAGAGCCGCCCGCACAAGCCGCATCCGCTCTTTGCCGCGTTTATGAAGGAAGCGGTGAGAAGTGCATAAGGAGATTTTGGCTCCAGTATGTACAGGGAAAAGAACTTGCAAATGCAGAAATATCTGTTATATTGCAAATATATGAAGCCAGAAGGTATTGATGCAGCACAGGGAGTCGCCGTTCGTTTCAGCGATCTCGTCCTGCGCACAGCGGATGCGCTCCGTACCGGGAAGTCCCCCGGCGAAGTCACGTTGAACGATGTACGGAGTGCCTGTGATGCGCTCATGTCGCAGGGGCCGGGATGGAAACCGGAAGGATGCAACGGAGAGACGACCCCGACACTGGCGCAGACATATTTTGAGGCATGGCATGGTCCTGTTTCGAACATCCGGATGTCACCGGTCGGGACTGATATGCGCAAGCACGGAATCCCCATTCTCATTCGTGCCGATCATTCTCACGATGCAGATTTGCCAACGGTGGGACCGGAGTGGCGCCAAACGGATTCGAATCCGCAACCGGAAACGGCCGTGGCAGTGGCGTCGAAACAGCCTGCGGAGCATCGCAAGATCGAGGCGAACGACGAAGCGCGGTTGTTCATTTGGGAACTCCACGGAACAATTCTCCGTGCCATCCATGCCGCCCTCGAACGATATCGTAACCGATTACAGAGGGGCAGCGGCGAACAGGCCGCCAGAAGGGAAATTCGGAGAAACGGAACGACCGATGTGTACACACTTGCCGAGTATGCATCGACGGATGTGGATCAACTTCTCAGGGAGACGAGGAACATGTTGCATGTCGCACTGACGATTGCAGAGACGCTTTATTCCGTGGGCTCTCAGATGATTGATGAGGCATTCCCTCTGAACACGAAGCAACCCTGGAGAGTGCGTCGTTATCTTCCGAGGGGCATAGGAGACGGAGAATCGGGAGCTGGTGTCTGATGATCGGGTGCGCACTCCACAGTTCTTGCTATACTGCACGCGGTGAACCTCTCCCAGACCATCCTCGGAGTCCGATTCGGGAACCCGACCGTTCTCGCCTCGGGCATTTTGGGGAGCACGGCCGCGAGCGGGATGCTGGGTGCGGCGAAGGGGGGAGTGGGGGCAGTCACCACGAAGTCACTCTGGCTCCATCCGCACAAAGGCCATCCGCAGCCCACGGCCTTCTCCACGGAGCACTGGACCATCAATGCCGTCGGGGTGCCGGACGATCCCGCGAAGTCGTACGCGGAGATCGAGGCGTACAACAAGGAGAAGCCCGTGCCGCTCATCGCCAATATCATCGCGGAGTCCGCCGAGAACTACGGGAAGACAGCGGAGAAGATTCTTCCCCTGAATCCCGATTTCTTCGAGGTGAATATCAGCTGCCCCAATGTGGAGGATGAATTCGGAAAGCCCTTCGCGTGCAGTCCTTCTGCGGCGGCTTCCGTCACCAGGGCAGTGAAGGCTGCGGCGGGGAAGATTCCCGTCTTCATCAAGCTCTCGCCGCAGGCGCTCTCCATCGCGGAGGTGGCCAAGGCGTGCGCGGATGCCGGTGCCGACGGCTTCACCGTGATCAACACGGTCGGGCCCGGCATGTCGATCAATCTGAAGACGCGGAAGCCTGTGCTTTCCAATCGCGTGGGTGGCGTGTCGGGGCCGGGCATCAAGCCGGTCGCCGTGCGCTGTATCGCGGATGTGTACGCGGCGACGAAGGGCAAACTTCCCATCATTGGGACGGGGGGTGTTTCCACGGGAGAAGATGCGATAGAGCTCCTGCTCGCAGGGGCCAGCCTCATCGGCATCGGGACGGCCATGTGGAAGAGGGGGGCCGACGTCTTCAAGAAAGTCTGCGATGAAATGGATGCGTGGGGGACAGCCAACGGCGTCAAGGACATCAAGGAGCTCATCGGAGCAATTCATAGATGATTGATAATGGACAATTGAGAATTATTCTCTTCGTGAACTTTTTATGATTGCGGTAAGGAGTCTGAGGAGTTCATCCAATTCTCCGAGTAGTTGGCCCGCTTCTTTTTTGGTGTTGGGGAAGCTGTCGCGAATGAAGCGAAGCCAATACTGACTTTCAGATGCTTCTTTCAAAGAAATACATAATTTCGACACAAAATCTCTTCTGCTCTGAGCCTGTTGCGCTTCTTCGATATTGGCTCCAATACTCGTGCCTGCCTTCAAATACTGTTTGCTCAGCACGTATTCCCTTTCTTTCTGAAGAGAGATACAGAAATGAACAGTATGTAATGCGAATGCATACGCTTTTTGCCGGAGAGGATTTTCTCTTTCCATGCAATCATTATCCTTCCAGTTATCTTTTCAGGTCATTATCAATTTTCAATTATCAATTATCCATTCATTCCTTCTTGAATCTAGACCTGCTCAAATGGCGTTCTGCGTGTCGGTGGAACGCCATGCTCTACAAATATTTTCTTCGTTATCCGGTTGTTCCGCAGAGTGGCTTTCCCTACCCTTGTTTCCAGGATATGGGGGAGCAGGAAACGGTGTTGGCACTCGTCAAGGAAGAGTGCTAGACACCTCCCCCCAAGGTATGTATCATTCCCCAGTCTTACTTCTTTTCCACCCTTTCCTATGACAGGCCCAGGTTGTGGTTCCGGTTGTGATTGTGGTTTCGGCCCCGGTGGCTGCTGCTAATTCACACACATTCCCCTCAAGGGATTTTGAAAGAGCGGCCCATCGGTCGCTCTTTTTTTGCGGTGCATGTTCCGCTTAACCCCGATGGCGTATCGGCACATCAAGCTTTCGTTCGAACCACCGGACGAACCTGCGCCATGCCGTCTTCTTTCCTTCCAGCTCTTCCATGCGGACGACGTAGACGACGTAGAGGAGGAAAGCGCCGAGGATGAGGAGCATGCCCGAGAAGAGCGTTCGGGAAGCATGTTCCTGCGCTTGCCATGCCGGCATCGCAGCCTGGTGGAGCTGCTGGCCCTGCGTCTTCTTCCCACGCCAGACGCGGTCTTCCGTGCCGTCGTGCATCCGCACGACCTGTGCGTTCGTATATGTCTTCGTTCCGAGCCCCGTGAGGGACATGCCGGTCACGACCAAGACGGCCAGAGCGAGACGGGCGATCGTGTGAGTGTGTGTGTTATTCATGAGAATATTATACTACATATTTGCAGAAATAGGAAGTAGCAAGAATGGCTTATTTAAGCCATACTTGCCTGTATCATAAAATAATGTTACATTATACTTAATGGCATCATCACTTTCCGAAACATTGGTTCAAGCTGCTCTCCGAAGAATGAGCAGTTCTGATCAGCAAGCATTGCGGAGTGATCTTCAATTTATAGCAACTCAAACGGAGTGGATGCACCGATATTTTGAACGGGGAATGATCGCAGAAGCGAATCGCGAAGCTGCAACTATCGATCATGCCATGGCGGGAGTGCTGAAGCGCATCGAGTATGCACTAGGTAAGTGACTGTCTTCGGTTGAAATGGCAGCCCCACGGAGAATCGAACTCCGATTACAGGAATGAAAATCCTGTGTCCTAACCGTTAGACGATGGGGCCACGGGAAAAAAGATCAGGTCGCTCCATCAGTATACCAGTTTTTCCTCACGTCGTGCTCTGTAGTTTCTTACGGATGTTCGCTCTCCGGGAAGCGAATCGTGACCTCTCCGATACGGTTCAGGGCGCTGATAATGAGACAGATCTGGTAGTGGGACGCATGGCGCACCTTCAAGATTGCGCTCGGTCCGATGTGTTCCACTTTGAGGGGGGGCACCCCTGCATTCCTCAGTGTTGCCAGCGCCTGTTCCAGCTCTGTGCGCACGTCGCGCTTTTGCTCGTTGAGCACCAGGTCCATCGAGTCATCTCCTTCCGCCGGTCCCTTCGCTTCAAACAGGAGATGCGCAATGGTTGTGAATGGGCCGGAGTCGGACGTATTCCCGTTCATGAGACGGGCAGGATATGGATCTCTGTGCACTTGTCAATGACTTTGGAGCCTCATTCCACGTGCACTTTCGCGCCTTTTTTCACCTCCACGTTCCCGATGGTGAGGGCCAGGAAGGCGCCGATCGCGACGACGATGGCCGAGACGAGGAAGACGGTGTGGTACGCGTCGATCTGCGCCTTGAGGCCGATGAGCGCGACGTAGGTGCCGTACGCGGCGGGGTCCGCCTTGTCCGAGAGGGAACTCAGCTCCGAGATCCGCAGGACGTTGCGTTCCGTGGTGTTGGTGAGGATCGTGCCGAAGACGGCGATGCCGAAGGCGCCGGCGATGTTGCGGGCGAGCGCGAGAATGGAGGAGGCAATGCCGACTTCCTCCGCGGGCACGGCCGAGGCGATGATGTTCGTGCGCTCCGCCATGCCGAAGCCCATGCCGAAGGCCATCACGCTCATGGGGAAGATGACATCGAAGACGCTGGAGCGCGGGTCGAGGCCGGTGAAGAGGAAGAGCCCGAACGCCGCAATGGCTGTGGAGAACATGATGATGTAGCGCGATTGCACTCTTCCCGTGAACCACCCCCCGAGCGGCGAAGCGATCATCATGAATGCGGCGATGGGCATGAAGAGGTATCCGGTCTGCGTGGCGTCGAGGCCCATGTAGGTCTGCGCGAAAATGGGGATGAGGAAGATCGATCCCATCATGCCCATGAAGACGATGAAGTTATTAAGGAGCGTCTGGACGAACACGGAATTCTTGAAGAACTTCAGGTCCACGATGGGCTCGTCATGGTGATGTTCCGCGAGAATGAACGCGACGGTCCCGACAACCGTGACGACGTACGCAATCCAGCTCTTCAGTGAGAACCAGCCCCAGTCGAGACCCTTGTCGAGAACGAGCACGAAAGCGGAGAGCGCGATACCGAGGATCAGGGCGCCCCGGACGTCGAAGGCGCCGGGTTTCTTCTCCGACTTGGATTCGCGGATGAACGCCATGGCCATGAGCAGGCCGACGATGCCCACGGGGAGATTGATGAGGAAGACGGAGCGCCAGCCGAAATTGTCGATGAGCGGTCCGCCGAGGAGCGGCCCGAAGACGGTGGCGGCTGCGAAGGAGGCTGACCAGAGGCCCAGCGCCTGCGCCCGTTCTTTCCCTTCCGCGTACGTCACCGCGAGGATGGACATGGCCGTGGGGTAGTCGGCGGATCCCGCGATGGCCTGGATGATCCGGAAGACGATCATCGAGGGCAGATTCCACGCGAACCCGGCGAGGATGGAACCCACGATGAAGATGGAGAAACCGAGGATGTAGATCTTCTTGCGTCCGAGCGTGTCGCCGAGCTTGCCCCAGATGGGGACGAAGACCGCATTGGCCAGGATGTACGCCGTGGCGATCCATCCGGCGGCGGAGACGGTGATGTGAAAATCATCGATGATGTCCGGTAGCGCGAGATTGACGATGGTCTGATCGAGGCGCCCGAGGAAGGTCCCGATGATCACCGTGAGGAGGATGAGCCACTTGGGAATGCCGTTGTGATGAGTGGCGGAGTTCATGATGTCACATGAGGAAGCACCAAGCCCCAAGCCCCAAATCCCAAGAACGACTCTTCGAGAATGTCTTGGTGATTGGGACTTGGGATTTGGTCATTCGAACAGGCGGGAATGGAAGGAGAAACAGATCAATTACTTCACAATCCATACCCTCGCCGACATACCATTCTGCAGACCCGGGTTCAGCTCGTGGTCGTAGCCGATCTTCACGTCGAATTCCTTCTCCTCCCGTTTGTCGGAGATGTTGAAGACCACGTCGCCCTGGCGCTTCGTCTGGCTCACTGCTTCGACCGTTCCCTGAAACTTCTTCGATCCGAAGGCATCCACGGTGAAGATCACATCCTGTCCGACGTGCACGTTCTTCAGCCCCTTGTCCTCTCCGATGCGCGCGATGACATGGAGTTCCTCCGGCTGGATCATGGTGACGACCGCCTGGCCCGCCGCGAATGCCGCGCCGATATTCTTCTGGACGGCCACGGCGATTCCCGCGACCTGCGTGCGGATCACTTCATCGCCCACTCTGGCGACGACCTGCGACGCCTGGAGTGTGTCGCCCTCTTCCACGCTCACGCGCATGAGGATGCCCGGCACCGGAGCGCCGAGCTGGATGAGGGGGGCCGAAACTTCCGCTTTCTCCGTGAAGACATACTTCTGCTGTTCCAGGACGTACCAGATCCCTCCGATGGCGGCGAGAACGGTGGCGATGAGGAGGCCCGCAGTGATCTGCCGGCGGTTCATGGCCGGTTTCCGAGGGGGCGCGGCGGGGGAGGAGAGAGGGGTGTCCATAGGATCAGCGGGAACGATGGAGGATGGTGGAGAGGATGCGAGCGAGCGTGGTACGGTCGTACGGCGTGAGGATCGAGAAGATGGGGGAAAGCAGGGCCGCCTTGTCCTTGCGACCGGCCGCGAGCGTCTTCCGGCCTTTCGGCGTGAGACGGAGGAAGGTGCGGCGGCGGTTCTTTGGATCCTGCGTGCGGCACACGAGGCCGTCTGCCGCCATACGGTCCGCGAAGGCGCTGGCCGTGGAGGGAGAAACGTTCATCATGCGGGAAAAATCGCTCATGGTGACATGCGGATGGTCGCTCACAGCTTCCAGCGCGAAGAGCTTTATGACGCTCGTACCGGGTTGTGTCCGACCGGACGCTTTGCGCATCATACGGCCCAATTCGACGGTCATGCCGATGAGGTCGCGGGAGGGAATACTTCGCATAGCGAAATGTTGAGGGGCGATGCTACCTGTCCGTTCATGATTGTCAATATCCGTTCGATAGGATCTTCTCTCCTGTTTCCCTTGACCTCTTTATGCCTCTGCTACACTCCTTTGCGATGAAGAGGATAAGGATTCTTCTCACCGGCATGTTCTTCGCGGCCTCTCTCGGGTTGCCGGTGGCGGCAGTGGCGCAGGGGATGAGCGTGGACTTCTCCCGCCTCGAGCGGTACGAGATGGAGGCCCAGAAAGGGTCGCGGCAGGCTGCAACGTACGAGCCGCTCATTTCTGCGGAGCGACAGCGTATCCGCCTGCTGATTGAGAAGGAGGTGAATGCACTGGTCCAGCCCGCGGAGTCGGAAAAGGATCTGGAACCTGCGAAGGCAATCGACAGTCAGCGCAAGGTGGTGGATGATCTCAGCGGACGCCTCAACGAGGCCACGGTGGATTTGAACCTGCTCAAGGATGAGGAGAAGGTGTACACGACGGGCGGGACGACCGGTACTGGCGCCATAGACGGCCGTTTCATGCTCACGAAGAGTTTCCCGGAACTCCTCGCACGCAAGGTGGTGCTGGAGGAGGAGATCGACTTATTTTCCAATGCCCTCTCCGCGCAGCAGACGCGTCTGAGCAAACTCCTTTCGGAGCAGCGTGCCGCTTCCTTCGGGATGCTCTACACGATCCTGTGGTACCTCGCGATCGTCGTGTTCGTGGTGTGGGCCGAAACGCTCGTGCGCACGCAGCTCCTCTACCGCATCCCGCATCGCGGGTTACGTTATGCGCTGGGCAAGGTGTTCACGGTTGTCGTGTACCTGAGTTTGCTCTTCTGGCTGGTCCAGCGGATCTTCCTCGAGAATCCCGGTCTCACGACAGTACTCGCCGTCATCGGCGCGGCGCTGGTTTTCATGCTGCAGGACGTCATCAAATCGTTCCTTGGCTGGCTCACGTACAAGGGCGCGCTCAAGCTCGGGCAGCGGGTGACGATCGGTGACTATACGGGTGACATCCTGGATATCGGCGTGCTCTTCACCACCATGCTTGTCTCCCGGTCTCCGGAGATGAAGGATGTATCGGAGGCGGGGAAGGTGGTGCGAATCCCCAATGCCCAGTTCCTCGTCGGCCCTCTCACCAATTTCAACAGCACGTCCGATTTTGAGAATGTCGAGATTCCCGTGAGGATCGCGGATCCGACACAGTCAAAACGTGCGCAGGAGCTCCTCGAGGAGATCCTCGTGGAGGAGGCACAGCGCTTCGCCGAGCAGGCAAGGAATCAGATGGATCGGCGCATGCGGGGGTTCTACTTCTCGCAGGTGTCGCCCGCGTGCCGGGTGTACATGGAACTCAATGAGAAGGCGCACCTCACGTTCCTCCTCTGTTTCCCGGCACCCATCGGGCAGCGGCGGGCTGTCGTGACACGGATCCTGCAGCAAGTGCTTGCCAAATTCGAAGAGAATTCCATCAAACTGGCGGATCCGGAGTGAGGCGCGGAAGGGCCACCTACGGTGTCCCTCCCACGAACCCACCCTTCCCTCAGCGGTGCGCTCCAGCGTCGGGGCCCGCGAGACCCGCCGCTTCGCGCAGTTGTTTCATATTTTTGAGGGACTGAGATTGAGGGGTATTCCAGGAATAGTCTGTGCCTTGCATCTGTTCTCCCGCACATTCAAACTGTCGCCCATGGGTCAGGAGAAGCTCGGTCATCGGCTCTTCCAGATCGGCGTCATCTCGAAAGGTATCGGGGGGCTCAGCGATGTGCTCCTGGGCATCGTCGCGGTTGCCGTTCCGAAGATTGCGCTGCAACACACGATCCTCAGTGTCTTCCACAATGCGCTCGTACGCGATCCCGATTTCGTCCTCGCCAATGTGCTGTATGAATCGCTCAGGGGGATCTCCATGAGGACGCAGCACTTCATCGCCTTCTACCTTTTCTCACACGGCATCATCAAGATTTTTCTCGTCACGCAGCTCCTCCGCGGGAAACTGTGGGCGTTCCCCGTCTCCGCGACGTTCATGAGCATCCTCATCTGCTACCAGCTCTTTCGCTTCACGCAGACACACTCCCTCGTTCTCCTTTTCTTCACCTTCCTCGATATCGCCGTCGTTGCGTTGATCGTCTATGAGCAGCAGCGGATGACGGGAGAGAGAGTGGGGAATCGAACGAACGAAGCTCATATGTGAGTGAGATTTGGCGTGTCACCCTGAGCGGAGTCGAAGGGCGACATGCGGCTGAAGAAGTTTGTGGAGTCGGCAGACGTTCTCCGAGACGCCCTTTCTTTCTCAGGGCAAGAAATCTTGGAGTTTACGGTGAGCTTGTCGAACCGCCCCTTCACCCCCATCGAGGCGCGCGGCTCCCACCCGTTTCTGTTTGCTGTTTGTTCGCTGTTTCTAGATTGTTCTTTTCTCCCTCACAAACACCAGCAGCACCGCAGCCAGAGCCGTGAGTCCGAGTGAGAAGAGGAAAGGGGCTGCGAATCCGGTACGGTCCCAGAGAATTCCCGCGAAGAGCGAAGCCGGCAGGCTCACGAGACCGATTGCCAGCTGGTAGCCGCCGAGCGCGCTCGCCACGTAGTCCTTCGGCGCCAATTCCGCCACGAACGTTTTTTGTACCGGGTCCAGCATGCCCAAATGCAGACCGTAGAGCACGAATGCGAGGACGACGAGAGAGGGTGAAGGCTGGAGCAGGAAGAGGCCGAGGACGCAGATCCACATCGCGAACGAGGCGAAGAGGAGGGGCTTGCGGCCGACCCTGTCCGCCAGGCGCCCGACCGGGAGGGAGACGATGGCGGCGACGAGCGAGTAGAGAAGGTAGAGCGCGGGGACGCTCGTCATCTGGAAGCCGAGAGTCCCGGCGGCGAGGAGGAGGAACGAGTAGCTGAAGGAACCGAGCTGAAAGATTCCAGAGAGGATCATGTAGATCTTCAAGTCTCTGCCGATGTCGGAGAACCGGATGCCCCGGAAGATCTTCACACCCTCAAGGCGCCGTTCGCGGATGACGAGGATCACGAGGAGCGAGGCGAAGAGAGAGGGGATGGCTGCGATGATGAACATGGTGCGCAGTCCGACGTAACGGAGGAGCACCATGGCGAGCAGGACACCAGCAACCGCGCCGGCATTGTCCATCGCGCGCATGAGTCCGAAGTGCGAGGCGCGATTCTCGCGCGTGGAGATATCCGACACGATGGCGTCGCGCGGAGCGCCGCGCATCTTCCCCGTGCGGTCCAGGATGCGGAAGGGGATCACCCATCCCCACGACGGTGCGATCGCGTAGCCGAGGCGGGCGACCGCGCCGAAGAGGTACCCGGTCCAGACGAAGATTTTCCGTTTGCGGATGCGGTCACTGATGTAGCCCGAGACAGCCTGGGAAATGGAGACGAGTGCATCGGAGATCCCGTCGATGAGCCCGACGGCTGTCCGGTTGGCGCCCAGTACCTGCGTGAGGAAGAGCGGCCACACCGAGAAGATCATGTCCGAACCCACGTCGTGCAGGAACGATGCCCACGCGAAGGTGCGGACGGTACGGTTCACTTCTTTCGTCGTCGGGAGGTCGGCCATATGGCCGGTAGGGTAGCACATCCGCAGGGAGAGTTCGGAGCGGGAGCGCTGACCGGTTCCCAATTTTCAGATTTTCGTTTCCACCTTCAGGATCACCCGTTTCTTCACAAGGGGGGAGACGAGGGTAATGGTGTCGATGTCCCGAGAAGATTCGGGGAGCACAGAAAGCAATGTCGCTCCACCCTGTTTCTCCACGGATAGGTACTTCTTCAGTTCATTGGCCTCTCCATTCATCGTCGTGCCATCTTTCAGTTGGACGGTCGCTTGAACCTGCAAGGCAGGGAAGCGGTACGTGTCATTATCGAAAATATTCCATGTGTAAGCCTCTTCTTCCTGCTTCTCCAGGTTGATCCACAGGCCAGGTTGTTCAATGCTCTGCTCATTCGTGCGGTACACGTAACATTTCTCAGTAGAGGACCCAATGAACGTCCATTTGAAGGTTGGCCTGCCTTCCGTTCCGAGTCGTGCTTCGCAGTGAAAAGCACCGAGACCCGGGATGATGAAAGGTGTGACCGCTACGTCGCTGCCGTGGGGCACGGGTGTATTCGCTTTCAATATTTGATCATTCCCTCTGAAGACGACATGTATGGCGGAGACGTTGTCGTCACTATCCGGCGTGCGGTACTCAGGGGCGTGTAGATACTGTGTATCGTTTTTCCATGTGCGCAGCCCGGGAAGGGTCAAGAGCATTCGTTGGTTCGGAGATGCTTGGATGTTGGCTTGCTTCTCACGTGCAACGGGATTGAATGCGTTGAATTTCTGTTCCAGCGATTGCAGGTGCGTGTCGATTGCGTTGAGGAGACGGTTCCGTTCTCCGAAGGCTGATCCGCCGGGCCTCCATATGCCGATGCCCGCTCCGAGCTTTGTAGAAAGGAGTGATCGCATTGTCCCTCCTTCGTCGAATTCTGGATATTGGCAGAGCAGCCGGTAGTAGTCTTCCACGATCTTGTGGTCACTGACAGGAACGTCTCCAGATCGAGTCTCGTACCGGGTCTTATTCCCCGGTTCAGTGATCAACGTGCGCCAGCGGCGATCCTCAATTGCCCGGCCGATCTGCATGAAGCGGTTGTACCGTTCTGCGGGGGTCCCGGTCTTACTTTCGGGGGCACTCGTGCCGATCTGCCAGAGCGGAAGCTGTCGATTCTTCTCTGCAGGAAGAACGTTCTGCGGGAGATCGACGAGGAAGGCGTTACTCTCCATATTGCGTCTCACTGGCTCGACCATTGCGACGGACGCGAACTCGTTCATTCCTACGTTCATCATCTGCGGCTTCGCCGCGGCGTCGAGCCTGTTGGTGGCGCCGAGCAACATCTTCTCTGCCGTTGACGGCGTTTCCGGTCCCGTTTTCGGGAGATCTTTCGCCTGTACGCCGAAGACGCTCTGTCCCTCTGTATCCGCAATCCGTTTCTGCAGATTGTTCCGTTGCAGTTCCATCGCCGCCCACTGGTCAAGATCCACAGTATTTGCGATGGCTGCTTCCCCCGGCGTCGCGGACGGGAGACTGGCTCTCTCCGCCACTGCGGCGCGATACCTCTTCTCCCGGATATCCTGCGTGTAGAACCAGAGCGCTTCGTGCAGGGCCTTCTGAAGGTTTTCCGGACTGACATTCTCCGAGCCGAAGAGGAATCCGTCATCGATTTTCAGGTCGCGAAATTCCGACCAGCGTGCGTTTCCGGAGGAGAGTTGGAACAGCCGTGCGGCGAGGAACGGCTTGATCACCTGTTCGAAATCATTTCGGAAGAACTCTCCCCCCTCGTCCAGCAGGCCGAAGATATCCTTCCCTCCCATGATTTCCCTGTATGCGTCAGGACGTGTCTGTGCCATCGAGCGGAGCTCCTGTGCAAACATGCAGAGGAACGCTTTCTTGCGGAGGAGGCGCTTCTCCATCTCGTTGTTTCCTGACTGGGAAATGTCAGACCACATCCATGTCGAAGCTTTCTTTGCCATGCCGAACGACGATTCCCCCACAGTCCCTTCCATTCCGAGCATTTCCAGAACCGGAGTTGGCATGTCCAGGATAAACTGACGGTTCAGCGTGTCTTCCCGGATGCCGTTGACGCCATGGACCACGAGCACAGTGCCCATCAGGACGATGCCCGCAGGCCCGAAGGCGAGAGTGGGTGCAAATCCCGCCATGAGCGCGGTGCTCGTTGCACTGAATCCGTCGATGAGGACGCGTGAGAGTGCGGGATTGCTGAGAGCGTGAATGCGGTCAGTGACTGATTCGATATCGATGAGGAGTCCGCTCTGCTTGTGCCGGTACCCTTTCGCCGTCTTCTCGAATACCTCCATATTTGAGAAATACGAATGCATGCGTTGTACCTGCTCTTCCAGTCGCTGTTTTGCGTTCTTGTACTCCAGATAATCCATGACTCCCATGCCGATTTCCACGCCCGCTCCGAGCGCGAGCAGTCCGCGTCCCGCGACACGCGCTCCCGTAGCGGTGTGTTCGATCATTTGTGCAGCAGCTTTTTCACCCTGTGGTTGTTTCAGGACATCCGTGAGAGAGCTGACGAACCCGTTGTTCTTCATGAGATTCTTGAGTGCGATGGGATGCATGTCGACTTTTGCGACCGTCGCGATAATTTCCTCGTCGAGAAGCTTTCCGGAGAACCGTTCCCCCAGGCAGGAGATGTAGGCGGATACCCTCTGGAGGGCGGGGACGATTGTTTTCACGTCCTTCGCATCCCGCAGGACCACTTGGATGGCGCGTTCGATCTGCGGGGAGGTGTTGCTCAATGCCTTCACGACATTGAGATCGCCCATGAGTTCAATTGTCCTGCCCAGGTCTCCCGCCGTTGCCCGTGCAGCGCGCTCCAGCGCCGTGTCGAAGAGCTCCGTGCCCTCGCCGGTGAAGCGGCTGCGTAACACGCGCAGCGCCGGATATTGGCGGTGTGTCAGCCATTCTTTCGGAATCCCGGCGGCGTGTTCCATGGTTTCTTCTCCCGCTTCGGAAGCTGCGGACGAGGCTCTGCGTGAAATCTCGGAAGAACCGGAAGAGCCATGTCCGCTACGTGCTCCTGCATGAGCCGGTTCCGATTCGGGGACCGACGCCCTGGCAGCGGTGTGTGCCCCCGGAGTCTTCAACTGTGTTTCGGCTACTGCGATTGCTTCTCGATCCCTGAGGCTCGCCTTTTCTAAAATATCACGGAGCGACTCAAGCTTGAGGCCGCCTTTTGACGCGATCTGATTCCGATATGCCTGCCCCTTCCCGCCGAGAAGATTCAGAATTTCTTCCATCCAAACTGGTGTTATCTTGCTTTGCTCAAATCCTTTCAGGAACTGTCTCTCGATCCAGTTCATGCGGTTTGCTATTGCGGTTGCTGCGTCCTCTCCTCCTTTCATCTTTCCTATCTTTGCCATCATTTCGCTGTAGGAATTCCATTCTCGGTAAAGATTCGACAGATGCAGCTCTTCCCATGTTCCGAAATTCATGGATTGAATCCGTCTCAATAAATATGATCCCTTGGAGAATCCAAGTTTCAATTCAGTCCGAGCAATTTCTCCCCCTGCGGTTGGCAGGAGATATCCTGTTATTTGCCTTGCTCCTTTTCGCCAGATTTCGTACGGCCAGCCGATTGTTCTCTTTCCTGCCTGAAGTGCTGCTCCTTTCACCCCAAAATCAGGAGCCAACCACAGAAAATCAACCGCAGCCCAGCTCGTTGCGTACAAACAAATTCCGTTCACGTACACCTGAATGACTTCATCAATGCCCTTGTTTTTCACATTCATGAACGCCTTGCCCAGCTCCCAACCTCCGAGGAGGACTTTCCCCCCCTGGTGCAACATATACAGCGATCCATCCAAGATGTAGAACTGTGCCGGTTTGTACCATAGCACCTTCAGGAGCTCATCACGGAGTGCGGGGTTGTTCCGGCATTCATCACTGTTCAGGCGTTGCCTGATTTGTTCGATCTCGCGTCCGTCCTTGCCCATCGTATTCTCATAGCTTTCTTTCGTAGCATCCCACCCTGATTTCATTCCTTTCTCTGCTGCTTTCTCCACTTTTGCCGCAGTTGCCACCGTTTTCTCCACTGTTCCCTTGGTATCGCCGAGCATCTTCTTTACGCCCTCATAGTTTTCGTACAGCTTGAACATTCCGAATCCAATCGCGCCCAGGATGGGAACCCAGATGAGCGCCCGAAGCCAGCGGGGGGTCTTTTTTGCCGTCTTCTTTCCCGCCTCCTCGCCCTCCTCCGGCTCAGCTGTTTTCTTCTTTCGTTTCCGCAACCAGTAAATCAGCCCGAAGATTCCAAGTGTTAAGGTTGCAGCCCCGGCGATCTTGCCTTCCCGTGACCAGCCGCGAGGGTCGAGGTTGTGTTCCTTCGTCCAATGTTTCAGCCGCTCCCAGTACGATATTGCCTGTTCAGGCGATGTGGGTGCTTCGGGTGTTGCGGTTGGGGCGGTTTCCGGTTTCGAAGGAGATGTAGCTTCAGGTGTTGCGGGAAGTGCACGTTTCGCCGACTCCGGCGCGCTTGAGACGTTTGATTTCGTATCCAATGTGTTCACTTTCAACATATCGTCCACCAATTCTGTCGCCTGCTTCTCCACTGTTGTCTTCCGCAGCTCCCGGAGATTTTGATTGATGAGTTCTCTCTGTTCCTTCGTAAAGCGCTTATTTGCAAGCGTGTCGTGCGCAGCACGGAGAATTCCAATTCGTCTGTCAGGTGGAGCGGTGCGGACATCATTGAATTGACTCCGCAGCTCTTCCAGCGTTTGTGGCGTCGCTTCCAGGCTATCCGGAAGTATTTCTATCTTATTTGCAGCTGATGCATCCATGAATGTTGTGTGTATTGAATGTTAATTCTATTTTACATCAAATCGTCCATTCCCGCAATTCCTGTTTGGCGTGGAATGGTGGATTCCTGTGGGCAGATTTCTGCTACTCTTCCCCCAATTCCTCCTCTCCGTTATGCCCCCAACTCCTTCGATCGCCTTCCTTGACGTCGACAAGGAAGACCGGAAATTTGTGCTGGAGAAATTTCCAAACGCTCTCGTGTTCGATGCCCTCAAGGAGGATGCGGTGGTGAAGTCCTGCGCGGAGGCCGAGATCATCACGACGTTCATCACGGTGCCGTTCCCGCGATCGCTCATTGAGAAGCTCCCGAAGCTCAAATTCCTCTGCACGCGCTCCGTCGGGTTTGATCACATCAGTCTCGATGCCTGCAAGGAGCGCGGCATTCCCGTGTGCAACGTGCCGGACTACGGCTCACATGTCATCGCCGAGCATGTCTTCGCACTGCTTCTCTCCACCATGCGGCACATTCCCGAGGCGGAGAAGCGCGTCGAGAGCGGGACGTTCGACTACCATGGGCTCCGGGGCATGGCGCTTCGTCGCAAGACGATCGGCATCGTGGGGACGGGGAAGATCGGGCGGCGCGTGGCGCAGATCGCGCATGGCTTCGGCATGAAAATCATCGCTACTGATACGTGCCGCGCGCTGGAGCTCCAGGATTTGCTTGGTGTGCGCTACGTTCCGCTCGAGGAGCTCATGAGCAAGAGTGATGTCATCACGCTGCACGTGCCGGGGATGCCGGAGACGGAACACTTCATCAACGATGCGATGTTCAGTCTCATGAAGGGCGGGACGATACTGGTGAATACAGCCCGCGGGTCTCTCATTGATTCCCATGCCTTGCTTCGCGCTCTGGACAGCGGAAAAGTGGGCTATGCTCTCCTCGACGTCCTCGAGCACGAGCAGAACTTCAGCGAGAACAAGAAGCTCATCTCCCACCCGCACGTCGTCACCACGCCGCACATCGCGTTCTACGCGGACGAGACGATGCGCAACATGTACCTGGACGTTTTCGAATCCATCGATCAGTGGGTCTCCGGCCACTCGCCCGAGCACCTCGTACACGACTGGCGGATCGTGTGCGATCTGCCGAAGATTGGGGAGAAGAAGTGAGTTGTCAGCTCCACAATCCTTCGGCCGCTTCTCCGTCCTGTTTCGCTCTCTCCATCGTGCGCGCGAATCCATCGCGGTAATCCCGAATCCTTTCTCTTGCCTCGTTTGGATCGGAGCGCATCCATTCGCAGAATGCTTCGAATGTGAGTGTCCGCATGGATTTTCGTTTGCTCGTATTCCAGTCGCGCACGAAGGCACAGTATCCCGGATAGGCATCACGGAGTGCTTCGTCGGTCAGCTCATTGAGAGCTTGAGCGAGGTCGTGACGCACGTTCTCTCTCCGTATGCTCATTCCCTGGATTTGCTCCTCCCGGAGGGGGGCGAGGCGTCGGGCTTCTGCGGCCTTTGCGTCGTTCTCAGATGAGAATGAAACCATAACAATGTGAAATTACAATGCGGGAGACAGCATTCGTCAACGATTCTTGCCAGCATTTTTTGTTTTTGGCACGGGAACGCTACAATCCTCACCTAAGCGCATGTCCTCCCTGCACGCCATCTACGCTTCGACCAGCGGACACACGGAGTTCGTTCTGGAGCAGTTGGCGGCTTTTCTCCGGGAGAAGGGGATCGATGTTTCTCTGCGACGCGCCGAGAAGGCAAATATTGAGGATCTCTTTGAGGGCGATATCCTGCTCCTCGGTTCCGGCACCTGGAACACCGGCGGCAGCGAAGGGCGGCTGAACCCGCACATGCAGGCGTTCCTCTTCGACCGCGCGAAGGACATTGACCTCAAGGGGAAGCCGCTCGCGCTCGTCGCGCTCGGCGATCAGCGCTACCGCTACACCGCCCGCGCCGCGGAACACCTGCTCAAGTTCCAGAAAGATCATCACGGCACACCGCTCCTTCCGCCACTCGTCATCGTCAACGAACCGTACGATCAGGGAGAGAGAATCCGGGCGTGGGGGGAGAAGTTGATTGTTGCCATATCGAAGCCCCAAATCCCAAGCCCCAAATCCCAATCGTAATTGTCCCATTCTCCTCTCTTCTATGTTTGATCTCACCGGACAGGTCGCCCTCGTCACCGGCGCGCAGCAGGGCATGGGAAAGGCGGATGCCATCGCGCTCGCCGGACAGGGTGCGACAGTCATCGTCACCGATATCGACCGGAAGAAGTGTGAAGCGGTGGTGAAGGAGATCGAGGCGAAAGGCGGGAAGGCAGTCGCGTTCGTGATGGATGTTATGGATGAGAAGAACATCAACGACGTCTTCGATGCCGTCATCAAGAAGTTCGGGAAGCTCGACATCCTCGTGAATAACGCCGGCATTTACCAGCCGATGCCCGCGCTGGAGATGCCTGTCGCACACTTCGACAAGACGATCGCCGTGAATCTCCGCGGCCAGTTCCTCTGCGCACAGCGCGCGGCGAAGGAGATGGCCAGGGCGAAGTACGGTCGCATCGTGAATATCGCTTCCATCGCCTGCGGGCAGGTCGGCGTCGGCGTGCCCGGGGCCGTGCACTACTCGGCATCGAAGGGCGGCATCGTGGGGATGAGCGAGGTGATGGCCATCGAGTGGGCGCCGCTTGGGATCACCGTGAATGTCATCGGTCCCGGTGGCATCGACACGCCGATGGCCCGCGGCGGCAAGGAGCCGGACGGCAAGGAGATTTCGTTGCCGCGCGCGCCCATCGGCCGCATGGGTAGGCCGGAAGAGATTGCAGCCGCGGTGGTATTCCTCGCTTCGAAGGAAGCGAGCTACGTCACGGGAGCGACACTCTTCGTGGACGGTGGATATCTTTCTATGTAAGGTTTCCCGCGACTCCCATGCCTCTCCCTTCATTCACCGTCCGTTGTCTGGGCAAGAAGCTCGTTGCGCCCGGAGTCTACGAATTCCGCGTCGAGAAGCCGCAGGGATTCACCTTCACCGCCGGGCAGTTTGCGTTCTTCGTGGTGCCTGCGGCGGGCAATCCCGCGGACGTGCAGAACCGCGCCTACTCCATTGCCTCAGCTCCCCATGATCCGGAGCTCCTCTTCGTCATCAAGATCGTGAAGGGCGGTCGCGCGGGAGCATGGTTCGAGAATGTCGTTTCGGAAGGGACGACGATGACGATGCAGGGGCCGTGCGGCGTCTTCACGCTCGACCGGAAGACGGCGAAGCCCTACCTCTTCATCGCGACGGGGACGGGGATCGCGCCATTCCGTTCGCAAGCGCGTTCCCTCCTGCTTGAGCAGGGCGAGAAGAGGGAGATTCACCTCCTCTTCGGCGTGCTGAAGAAGGTGGACATGTTCTGGGAGGAGGAGTGGAAGAAGATGGAAGAAGAGCACCCCAATTTCCACGCGCACATTTCGTATCTGGATGGCGGGATCGACTGGCACGGCGAGAGCGGGGCGGTGCCGGACCGCGCCTGCACGATCATCAACGCTTCTCCATGCAGCATCTACCTCTGCGGGAGCGAGCAGATCGTGAAGGAGCTGAAGCAGGTGTGTCTCGAGAAGCTGCAAGTTCCAAAAGAAGATGTCCACGCTGAAAGTTTTGTATAGTTGACATTATGGTCGTGCCATCTCGATATTTCCGCTTGGTGTTCTTCTGTATTCGATTTCCTGCCAATCCGTTGCATTAAGGAGGCTGCCTTCCTAGAATTTTTTCTCATCAACATTTTTCTTTCCCGTTCATCCCATGACGCATACCACAGTGAAAACAACGTTCATCATTGGTGTTGTGTCCCTCCTCTCGGTGTTCGTCGTCACCGTCGGCCATGCCGAGTGGCGGTTCTGGCCATGGGGAGGGTCCGCCTCTTCCTCAGGCGGTACAGCTTCTTCCATGCCCGCGCTCCCATTGCCTTCGTCCGGCGTTTTCTCCACGCAGGAACAGCAGATCATCGATGCGGTGAAGCGGGCGCAACCATCAGTCGTGAGTGTCATCATCACGGAGGAACTGCCCATTCTCGAGCAGGACGGATACCAGTATCAGTCGCCCTTCGGCGATATGTTCTCCGATCCGCTCTTTCGCGAATTCCAGTTCCAGGTGCCAAAGTACAAGCAGAATGGTACGCAGGAGAAGGAGGTGGGCGGCGGAACGGCGTTCTTCGTCACCAGTGACGGACTCCTCCTCACGAATAAGCACGTCGTGTCCGATGCCAAGGGCCAGTACACCGTTCTGCTCAATGACGGACGAAAGCTGGATGCGGAAGTGGCGGCCACCGATCCATCCAATGACATTGCGTTGCTGCGCGTGAAGGGCAGCGGCTTCACGCCGCTCACCATCGCCGCCGGCGATGATCTTCAACTCGGTCAGACGGCCATTGCCATCGGCAATTCGCTCGGGGAATTCCGCAATACGGTGAGTGTGGGCGTCGTCTCCGGTCTCCAGCGTTCCATCACGGCGGGCGGGATGGAGGACGGATCCGCCGAGCGTCTCGATCAGATCATTCAGACGGATGCGGCCATCAATCCGGGGAACTCCGGTGGCCCGCTCCTCAATTCCCGCGGCGAAGTGATCGGCATGAATACCGCCATCGCGCAGAGCGCCCAGAGCATCAGTTTTGCGCTTCCCGCAGCCGAGTTGCGGAACGTTCTTGCCAGCTTCCAGAAGAACGGACGCATCGTGCGGCCGTACATCGGGGTGCGGTACGCACCCGTGACGCCGGAGATGAAGGAGAAGCAGAAGCTCGCTTCTGATCAGGGCGTGCTGATCGTGAAGGGTGAAGGAGACAACGAGCCAGGGGTGCTCAAGGATTCTCCCGCGGAGAAGGCGGGTCTCAAGGAGGGCGACCAGATCCTGGAAGCAGACGGTCAGAAACTCTCTGGCACGGTTTTGCTTGCGACCATCGTCTCGGCGCACGCGCCGGGCGACAAGATCGCGCTCAAGATCCTGCGGGACGGCAAGGAGATGACGATTACGGTGACGCTGGAGGAGAGGAAGTAGGCGTGAGGACGTGATAGGCTGCTTCCATGCTTGAGAGTATCGTCCTCGCGGCCGTCACGGCGCTCATCGTGGTGTACGTCATCACGGCGGTCGCGCACATCGTGACGCAGGTGCCGTACGTCGGCACCCCGAGAAAGATCGTCGATTCCATGGTCCGTCTCGCGGGATTCCGCGGGGATGAGACCGTGGTGGACATCGGGGCGGGGGATGGACGTGTGCTCGTCGCGGCGAAGAAGCATTTTCCGGGCATACGGGCCATCGGCTACGAGAATGCGCTCGGGATCTGGCTCTACGGGAAGCTCAAAATCTTCCTTTCCGGTGCAAAAGTTCATTTCCGTTTCCGGAATGCACTCAAGGATGATCTCTCCGTCGCGGACGTCATCTTCCTCTACCTCGGACCGGACATGATGCGGAAGCTGGAGCCGATCTTCGATCGCGTATTGCGTCCCGGCACGCGCGTTGTTTCCCATGCCTTCACCTTCCCGACAAAGCAGCCGGTCCGGGAGGAGAAGATACCGTGGGGGCGCAGGACGAAGAGAGTGCTTCTCTATGAGTGGTGAGTTCTCGTGAGGGTCGGCGTTTATCTTTCAGCAGGAACAGAATTACGACGACGTACAGTGTCAGCACAGCCGGCACCCCCGCCCATTTGGTATCGAGCGAGGCGAAGGGAACCTGCGCGAGCGTTCGCACGATGAAGATGATCAGCTCGAGCGTTCCCCAGGCTCCGTAGGAGATCAGTTGGCCGAGTGGGAGGATCAGGAAGCTCAGTGTGACGCCGAGGAAGCCGAGTAGCATTGTGAGCGGGATGAGTGGCGCGACGAGGAGATTGGCGACAGGCGCGATGAGCGAGAGGCGGCCGAAGAGGAGCATGATCCACGGGATCGTGAGGAGTTGGGCGGCGAGCGTCGTCTGGAGCGACTCGCGGATGCCTTCGAAGGGAATGAACCTCAGCATCCGTTCCATGAGGGCATTCCCTTCCACGATGCCGATGACAGCGAGGAAGGAAAGCTGGAAGCCGCCGTCGTGCCACAGGTACATCGGTTGCCACAGCAGCATGAGGAACGCGGCCTGCAGGATCGTCATGCGCACTTGCGGCAGTCTTCCGACTTCGACGGCGAAGAGTCCGATGCCGCCCATGATCGCTGCACGTACTACTGAGGCCGAGGCGCCGGTGAAGAGCGTGAAGGCGATGAGAGCGAGGATCGAGGGCAGGAAGCGCAGCTTGAGTGGGATCCAGAAGAGCAGCGCGCCGAGCGCCGTGAGGACGATGGTAATGTTGTACCCCGAGATCGCGATGATGTGCGTGAGGCCCGTCGTGTTGAAGTCCACAGTCAGTTCCTTCGGGATACCGCGGCGCGAGCCCGTGAGGAGGCCTTCGAGGAACGAGGCGTGCGGCTCCGGGAAGAGGCGTTCAATGCGGCCTTCGAATCGTTCTTTCAGCGAGAGGAGAGTTCCCAGGAAGACATTGCCCTTCTTTTCGCCGAGACGCGTCACGTCCGCTCCGGTGAGGATGGCGTAGATCCAGCGGCGCGCGAGCGAGCGATCCATGCGAAAATCGCTCATGTTCCAGGGAGGTTGCAGCTTTCCGTTCGCAGAGATCCTGTCCCCGAAGCGAAGCGGCATTTTTCCCGCTCCCAGGCGCACGAGGACTTTTCCATGGACATCCAACTCTGCTCCGGTTCCCATATGAACCTTATCGACGGACACCACATACGACGAGAGCGTCGCTCTCCGGTCCGGCTCCTCCGTGATCGTTCCCGTGAGTGTGAGGATCTGCCCGGTTGCCAGATTGGCGACGTGCGACGGCGGGAGCGGGCGGGTGATGCGCCACACGGAGGCCGTCGCTACCGTGATTCCGATGATGCAGGCGAGAGCGCAGAGCAAGAAACCGTTACGTCTGCGGACGCACGCGGTCGTCAGAGCGATGAGCGTCACTGCGAGCAGGATCCAGAGGAGTGGGGAGAGGCTCACGGTTTGATCGAACTGCAGGAGGAAGATTGCTCCCACGAAGGAGAGGAGGAAGCAGAGTGAGAGGCGGGAAGGCTTCATACACATATCTTCTCTTTCCATCCTTCTATCCGTGATACACCGCGATGGTATTTGTTTTTGTTTGTTATGTGTTTGTCGCTGCATGAAGCCACGGATGACGTTCTTCTCTGTCATGGAACGCTAGGAGATGCCCTTTCTTTGTCATGGCCACAAAGAAAGGGCAAAAAGAAAACGCTCCCGCAACATCTTCCGCTCCCATGCCCCTTCACCCCCCGGTTGCGGGGCCTCGCCATGTTCTTGTCGGTTGTTACTGTTTGAATTGTTGAGCAAGTTTTATCCATTCTTCCACGCTCAATGTCTGTGGCCTTCTCTCCGGATCGATTCCTACTCCTTTCAATTTCTCCATCCCGTCCGGCATCTGGCCGAGTGTGTTTCGGAGCATCTTCCGCTTCTGGCCGAAGGCGGTCTTCGTGAGCGAAAAAATCCGGTCGATCGTCGCCGGATCCGTGAGCGGTTTCTCAAAACAGTCGATGTGCAGGACGGCAGAGTCAACCTTTGGCGGCGGGAGGAAAGCTTCGGCCGGCACATCCGCGACGTAGCTTGGTTTCCCGAAGAGTTTCACGAGAATCGTGAGGATGCCGCCGCCGTTGCAGATGGTCTGCGCCACTTCTTTCTGTATCAGGATTGTCATGGAGGAAGGTTTCACGGCGGATTCCAGGAAGACGTGGCGGAGCAGGGGAGAGGTGATGTGGTACGGGATATTGGCCGCGATTTTGTAGGGCGACTCAGGCATGGAAACGTGAAGGGCGTTGGCTTGAACAATAGTAAGAGCCCCCACCCCCACCCCCTCCCCCGTAGGGAGAGGGGAGCTTGGCTGCTTTTCTGAGAGGAATTGTCGGAGGAGCGGGATCAGTCGCTGGTCCAGCTCGACAGCCATGACAGTGGCCTCTTTCCGCAGCAACTCCCTCGTCAGGATCCCGATCCCCGGGCCAATCTCCACGACCGTCTCCCCCGGCCGCACGTCCGCAGATTCCACGATGACTTCCAATGCGTCCTCATCCACGAGAAAGTGCTGGCCGAGGTCCGTATTCAGACGGAGGCCGTGACGGTGAAGGAATTGCGAGACTTCCTCGCGGAGGGATGGCATGGAGTTAGCCTCGCAGAAAATAGACAGTGTGTCACCCTGAGAGTAGTTCTTTGATCACAAAAACAGGCCGCTGCGTCGTGCAGCGGCCGTGTTCTTCGTGAGAGGTCCACGGTTCCGTCCATGTCGGAAATGTTCAGGTCAGTACGCTTTCGCGAGGATCACCTGATGCTCGGCGGGCCTTCCTGTGAGGAAGCACGTTTCCACGTGCTCCATAGCATTCTCCAGCGGGATGCAGCGCAGCGTCACGCCATCTCCCGCCTCCTTGACGCCCTTCTCGTCCTCCTGACTTCCGGCCCATCCGGTATGAACGAAGGGGGTTCCTCCATCCTTGAAGGCCTCACGGATTTCCGGGAGTGTCCTGCAGACGCGGGAGTTTGCCCGGAGGCGTTCCTGTGCTGCAGCGAAGAGATCGTCCTGCATCCTCCCGAGCAGCAGCTTCGCCGCTGCGCCGAGGCCGCCCAGGGGGACAGTCATCTTCTCCGACGTGTCGCGCCGGATGATGGTGACATTGCAGTGTTCGATCTCGGAGGCGCCGACCACGATCCGCAGGGGGACGCCCTGTTTCTCCCAGTCGAACTGCTTGAGACCGAGCTTGCGATCCGTCACGTCGAGAACCTGGGAGACACTGGCGTTGTCCAGTTGTTGCCGGACTGCGGAGGTGAATCCGTTCACACGATCGTCTGATGTCGTCTTGCTATCGACGATGAGCAGGATGGCAGCCTGCACGGGGGCGATGCGGGGTGGGAGAACCAGCCCCTTGTCGTCGCCGTGTGACATGATGAGTGCGCCGATTATGCGCGTGCTCATGCCCCAGCTCGTCTGGTAGACGAACTCGGATTGCCCCTCTCCATAGGGGTACTTGATCCCGAATGCCCGGGCGAAATTCTGCCCGAGGAAGTGGGACGTCGCGGACTGCAGGGCTTTCCCACTCTGCATCATCGTCTCGATGGAGTAGGTGTCTACGGCGCCGGCGAATCGCTCGCCGGGAGGTTTCCTCCCGGGAATGCAGGGAATGGCCAGCGTTCCTTCGAGGAATCGCTGGTACTCATCCAACATCTTCATCACTTCCGTGCGCGCTTCGCTTTCCGTGGCGTGCGCGGTGTGCCCTTCCTGCCAGTAGAACTCGAATGTTCTGAGGAAGGGGAGGGTGCGGCGTTCCATGCGCCAGATGTTGCACCACTGGTTGATCATGATCGGAAGATCCGATCGAGACGCCACCCTCTTGGCGAAGTCGGCGTACATGATGGTTTCCGATGTCGGTCGGAGGACCAGTGGGTCCTCCAGCTTCGTGCTGCCCAGGTTCGTGAGCATTGCGAGTTCGGGCGCGAAGCCTTCCACGTGTTCCGTTTCCCGCTGCAGGAGCGAGAGCGGAATCAGCGCGGGGTACTTCACGTTACGGTGACCGGTGGCGAGGATGCGCGTGCCGAAAATCTCGGTGATGCGATCCCAGATGGCGCAGCCGTTGGGCTCGATGATCATACAGCCCGGAACGTCAGAGTAACTGGCGAGGCGGGCGGCGGCGATCACGTCGAGGTACCAGCGGGAGTAGTCCTTGCTGCGGGGGGTGATGCGTGTCTGTTCACTCATGGTTAGACTCCTTCTTCTGGAACGGGGATGTAGAGAGGAAGCTGCGTTGAGACGCAGCCGGTAAGGAAGGCTCGTTCATTGCTTCTCACTCCGATTGTTGGTTACTGTGGACCTTTGGTGCCAAAGAACACAAACAGCGGAAGCTGTCTAATCATGGATTGTACTCTTGAAATGCAAGGAAATTTTTTTCGTGTCAATCTATCAAGAGATATCACATATATGGCTCAAGACAGCGGAAATTCACATCCCGATCAGCGCCTGAGCCTCCGTTCGGACGGCATCAAGAGGCGCGTGCGTCGAGAGGGAGTTCAGGTGTTTTCTCTCCAGTGCCACCATGCCTTTCAGCATGTTCCATGCCTGCAGGATTACTTCACGGAACCCTGTGTTGAGGATGATCTGGACGAGGATGTCGGGGGAGAGGTAACCCTCGTGTTCCTGCAACTTCTCCCACGTTCTCAGAGCGGAGCTCTCGTCGGGAGATTGCAGCAAGGTCATGTGGAGCATCTGTGGTGGTGCGTTCAGTACGGCAGCTACAGCGCGGGCGCGCTGCGTGACGGTGCCGTGGATCACGGAGGGGGGACTGCCTCCAGAGTCCGGTGTCCCACCGATTATCCGATTGAACGCTTCGACCAGGCCCTCCTGACCGGCAGTGCGGAGCGCGGATAGAATCTCCTGTTGGTGCCGACGAATTTCTTCGCCATGGAGCGGGTTCTCTTCCAATTGCCGCTCCAGCCATGTTGTGAGCCCATTCCATTGTTGCACTCGGAAAGCCGCTGGGCCTTCCGTCAGGCGAAATGCTCCGTCATGCGATGCGCCGGTCCGGCGTCCGGACAGCCGGTTGAGTTCGACGAGAAGCGCGACGAGTACTTCCCGGAGGGGTTCGACAGCCTCTGACTGATCGATGCAGTGGACCATGTGGCGTTGGAACCCATACTATTCCTGTTCCAGAGGAGGCGACTGAAGGAGAGAGAGGTACTTCTTCCAGTGGATGACGGTCGGGGATTGCTGCTGACCGTCCAGAATCCGTTCGTCTGCAACTTTCAAGTCCATCGAATCCGCTTCGGCGACCCCGCGACCGAGCAGAACTCCGGATTCATCGAACGCTTCCACGACATCGCCTTTCCTGAAGGGGCGTTCCACCTTTTCGATGCCCATGCTGAGCAGGGAAGAGCGTTTCCCATGCCGGAGGAGATCCGCGATCACGGTACTTAGGTGGATCTTCCCTACCGGTTCCGCGCCTGCTCGTAGCCATCGCTGGATCGAGGTGAACTCCCTGCCTCCCTGTTCCTCATCTGCGAAGATTGTTCCTTCCGGCTCATTGTTCAGAATCCGCTTGAGTACTCCCGGCTTCCGTCCGTTTGCCAGATGCATGGGAATGCCAAATTCATTCATGAGGATCGCCGTGTCGATTTTGCTGGGCATGCCACCGGCTCCGGGTTCCAGTTTCGAGACATCCCTCCGGTCTTTTCCCCAGAGGTATTTCCTCGCATCGACAGGATTTGTTACTCGGGTGATAACCTTGGGATTCTGGCTCGGCGGAGCATCCATCAGGCCGTCTTCGTCGCTTAGGAGCACCAATCGCCGCGCGTTGACCTGTGCAGCCGCGTACGCAGCAAGGTGGTCGTTATTGGAGAAGCCACGCTGCCCCTGATCCACGAGGTCGTTGTCATTGAGGATTGGCACATGTCCCATCCAGAGCAGGGAGAGGAGTGCATCGCGCGTTTGCACGTACCGTTCCCGGATGGAAAAGTCCCGCCGGGTGATGATGCCCATGGCAATGTGGACTCCACGCGTAGTGAAGAGGTTTCTGTATGCAGAGATGAGCTCCGACATGCCGATGGTGTAGGCGATCTGGCTGATCGATGCTTCGCCCTTTTTTTGGATTCGAACTGCATCTGGCCCCATCCGGCGCTTGCCGATGCTCACGGCGCCGGATGTCACGAGTACCACGTGTGCGATCTTTGAGAGAACGATGTCCGCGATGTCGTTCACGATCCGCTGCATTGCCGTCAGATCGATGTCCGATTCGTGGGCGATCACGCTCGAGCCGACTTTTACGACAACGACGTTATCGAGGTCGAGGTCTGACATAGGAACGATCATTCTATACGTATTTTTATTTTGTGCAACATCCCCCAAGAGATTTTGGAATGTGAGAGAGATTCCCAAACTATGGCTTCCGCACCTGCCCCTTCCCCCGCACCACCCACTTGTAACTCGTGAGCGCTTCGAGGCCCATGGGGCCGCGGACGTGCAGCTTCTGGGTACTGATGCCGATCTCTGCGCCCATGCCGAATTCCCCGCCGTCCGTGAACGCCGTGGAGGCATTTGCGTACACCGCTGCGGCGTCGACTTCCCGCAGGAACCGTTCGATCATGGCGTCATCCTTCGCGATGATGGATTCGCTGTGGGCCGAGGAATACTTGCGGATGTGTGCCAGTGCGGCGTCGAGGTCATCCGCGGTCGCGATGGACATTCGCAGCGAGAGGAACTCCGTGCCGAAGTGCTCTTCCTTCGCACGTTCGAGGAGCGCCTTGTCGTACGCTCCCTCGAGGTGCTTGAATGCCCGTTCATCCGCGAAGATCCGCACGTCTTTCTCCCGGAGCGGCGCGACGATATCGATGAGCTTCGGGAGCATGTCCTTGTGAACGAGGACGGTATCCACTGCATTGCAGACGCTCGGGCGGCGCGTCTTCGCGTTGAAGATCACCGACGCAGCCATGCTGATGTCCGCCGAGGCGTCGATGTAGATGTGGACGATGCCGGCGCCGGTTTCGATGACGGGAATCGATGCTTCTTCACGCACGAACTCGATGAGTTTCTGTCCGCCGCGCGGAATCACGACATCCACAAATCCTCTGGCGTGCAGCAGCTCCGCGACGGCGCTGCGGTCTGGGGGGAGGAGGACGAGACAATCCTCGGGGAGGCCGGCCTCGCGCAGCGTTCGGCGAATCGTCGCAACGATGGCGTCATTGGATGCCGCGGCGTCGCTCCCGCCTTTAAGGATGCAGGCATTCCGCGTTTTGAAGCAGAGGGCGAACGAATCCACCGTCACGTTGGGCCGCGCCTCGTACACGATGCCGATGACGCCGAGGGGCGTCGAGATTTTCTGCAGATGCAAGCCATTGGGCCGCGTCCGTTCCTCGAGGATCTTCCCGACGGGCGACGGGAGCTTCGCTACGGCGCGCACATCTTTGGCGATGTTGTTTATGCGCTCTTTTGTGAGGAGTAGGCGATCGAACTTGGGATCTTCGGAGCGCATCTTCGCCGTGTCCTTCCCGTTCGTGGCGAGGATGACGGGCGTGTCCTTCTCGAGATTCGTGGCGAGCTTCTGCAGCACGCCGTTGATGACGTCATCCTGCACACGTGCCAGCTGTCTGCTCGCGTCCTTGGCCGATTGGAATTGCGCCGTCAGGTTCATTGCTTCGAGAGGGAACGGGAACGCTCCGCCGCGGCCGCGATCGCATCATGGAAGATGTCTGCGAACCCCCGCTCCTTGAGAATGCCGAGCGCCGCTTCCGTCGTGCCGCCCCTGGAGGTCACCGCCTCGCGCCATGCGGCTGCACCTTTTTCACCTTGGTCCAGGAGCAAACTTCCGGAGGCGAGGAGCTCGCGCGCGATGCTGGCGCTCGTCGCGGCATCGATGCCGAGTGCGGTGGCTTCCTTCTCCAGGAGTTCCGCGAGGAGGAAGACGTACGCGGGGCCGGACCCCGCGACGGCCGTGAATCCGTCGATCATCGATTCCTCCTTGAGTGCCACCGTCATGCCAATGGAGGAGAAGATGTCCTCGAAGTGCCGCTTCTGTTCAGACGTGACGGCGGGAGAGGCGAACCATCCCGTGATGCCTCTCCGCACCCGTGCGCCAAGATTGGGCATGGACCGGATGATGGCGGAAGCGCCGGTTGCCTTCGCAATCGTGTCCATCCCAACGCCGGCCATGACCGAGATCACGAAGCTGTCTTTCCATCGCATCCCCACGGATGTCATGAGGTCAGGGAAGGATTGAGGCTTCACGACGAGCACGATGCAGTCGGCTGTTGCTTTCGCGGGATCCGTGAGCCGGCGATTGGCAGGTGCCTGCGCGAGCTTGTCCTCCTGTCCGTCGCAGAGCCAGACGTCTGCAGCCTTTCCGGCGGCCTTGAGACCGCCATACAGTGCCGAGCCCATATTGCCCGCTCCGATGATCGCTGTGGTCATCATGACATGTAGGGGAAGAAGTAGTCGGCCCTGATGAAGGGGGGGTGCCCCCGTTTCCCCATACATTTCGCCAGCACTGTTGAGCCGTAGGCTGCCATCCCGACACCGATCGTCTCGCCTTTTCCATTCTGAACGGAAACGATGTCGCCTTTGGAGAATGTCCCGTCGAATGACCGGATGCCGACGGGGAGCAGGTTTGCAGGCTGTTCGGCGTTGAGAGCTTTCCCCGCTCCCGTGTCCACGGTCACGCTCCCCCGTTTGTGTTCGGCGGAGCTGGCGAGCCAGCGCCTCGTGCCCGAAACAAATCGCCGCATCGGCAGGACGATGGTCCCCACATGCTCGCCGCCCTGGATCTTCCGGAGCACGTCCGGGACGGACGCGTTGGCCACGAACGTCCGGATGCCCTGCGTGGAGAGCAGGCGCGCCGTTGCGAGTTTCGATTGCATGCCGCCCCGTCCGTGAGACGACGTGCGCCCGATGCGGATCTTGGCCATGTCCTTGCCGGGGTTGATCGTCGGGAGCAGCTTTGCCCCTTGTTCCTCGAGGGGGCGGTCATAGATGCCGTCGATGTTCGTGAGGATGACGACGGCTTCCGCGCCGATCATCGAGGCCACGAGCCCGGCAAGCTGGTCGTTGTCCGTGAACATCAGCTCCTCCACCGCCACCACATCGTTCTCGTTCACGATGGGGATCACGCCCTGTGCGTGCATCGTCTCGAAGCAGCACTGCATGTTCGTGTAGTGGTCCCTCGTGCGGAAGTCCTCTTTCGTCGCGAGCACCTGAGCGATGGTCAGTCCGTGTTCCTGTGCCGCTGCCCGGTACTGGAGCATGAGATCGACTTGTCCCACGGCGGCGAAGAGCTGACGGTCACCTACGGTCTCCTTGGCGGACTTCTCCCGGTCGAGACGGCTCCTCCCGCACGCCACGGCGCCGGAGGATACGATGGTGATTCTCGTGCCGTCTTTTACCAGAGCCGCTGTCTGCCGCACCAGGCGTTGCAATGCCCCGGTGTCGAGGGCATGGCGGGGGGTCAGGAGCGCATGGGTGCCCACTTTCACGACGATGTTGGAATAGGGCGGTTTCTTCATGGTGCTGCGGGAATTCTGTTCTCCTTGTTCGTGGCGTGAATCATGGTAGCATTCGCCTCCTTTCCCCGCCATTTCTATGCTCCCAGAACGACCGGAACCAACGATTCAAACGCCTGCCGCACGCGAGATCGTTGCGGAGTTGGCCCAGGCGATCCCGGGAGCCAGATTCTCTTCCGGCGGAACGGAGATACCGCGAGAGCTTCGTGTATTTCCCGATGACAGAGATGCGGGTGCCGGAGATGTGACGCTGGAGCGTGGCGAGGTTCTTGTTATTTCGGATGAGAAGGGGCATCAGGTCCGAGTACTCGTGAGTCACGCGGAGGGATTGCCAGGAGATCGCGTCGATGTCCTTCCGGATTCCGCTGTTGATGAGGAAACGCAGCTATTCGTCAGTGCGGTGAAAGCGGCATTGCTGTACAAGGGCGAAGCTGCGGGGGCAGGCGCGTAATCAAGCGGAGACGATTGCATCCGCCTCGATTTCGACCATCATCTCCGGTGAGATGAGCGCCTTCACTTCCACGATGCACGTCGCGGGTCGGATTTCGCCGAAATATTCGCCGTGTGCTTTTCCATACTTCTCCCACTCCTTCGCATTTGTGACGAACATACGTGTGCGCACGACGTCGCCGAGAGAGGCTCCGGCCTTCTGCAGTGCGGTTTCGATATTCTTCAATGCCTGTTTCGTCTGTGCGTACGGATCATTCGGCCCGACGACCTTCCCATGCTCATCAGTTCCCGTCGTGCCTGATACGAAGATATGCTGACCGACACGAACCGCTCTCGAATACCCGATCATCGGCTCCCATTTGGAACCTGAGGAAATGTTGGTGCGCGCATTGGAAGTCATAGACCGATCATACGTCGATGAACTGTTGGACGAAAGTTCTCATTGTGAGAGTGTATTTCGTCACTGGGATTTTTCACGAAGATTGACAGAAGTTCAGGGAGCGGTACGATGTCTTCACAAATGGTTCTATCCCGCGCGTTTATCGGCGCCTTCGTTCCCTTCTTCTTTAGAGAGGGGGCGGTGCTGCGCGCGTGATCTGAAAGGAAACTCACGCAGGACGCCTCCCCCCAGCCTGAACGGAGGTGTTTTTTCGTGTTCCATTCATTCCCTTCGCATCCATGTCCCCATCCCTCTCTTCCCGTCTCGGCCCCTCACCGCACCTGCACCTCCTGCAGGAAGGAAGCTTCTCCCACGAAGCGGCATTGCTCCTCCAACAGCAGATTCCGGACCTCGTTCTCGAGTTTCATCAGCGGATCATCGATGCGTGGTCCCGCCTCGGACAGGGGCATGCCGTCCTTCTGCCGGTCGAGAATGCCGGGAGCGGTCCTGTGAAACAGCACTTGGAGCTCCTGCGTCAGGCGGACGATCGTCGTGTGGCGGGAGAAGTGCGGCTCTGTGTGGACATGCGGGCGGGCGGGAAAGCGGGGACCGATTTGCGGAGTGTGACACATGTTCACTCGCATCGTCAGGCTCTCCTGCAGTGCAATCAGTTCCTTCAGAACCGCGACCGCCTGCCGGCACTTGAGGAGTGCGTCGCCGAGGATTCCACGGCGCAGGCGTTGCAACGCGTCACGAATCTCTCGCACATCGCGCTGGGCACGCGATCCGCCATCGAGATGCATGGTCTCGTGGATCTTCAGGGGGAGAGCGTTGCCAACCTTCCGCCGCAGCAGAACGTCACGCAGTTCCTCGTCGTCGTTCCGAACGGGGAAACGCATGCCGTGCAGCCGGAACGCCGTTACCATGCGCTCTTCCTGAGGCCGGAGAAGGACGTTCCCGGCGTGCTCGCGACGATCCTCGGCATCATCAAAAGCATGCGTGTGAACCTGCAGTCGTTCCATTCGTTGCGGTCGAACGGCGGGCGGCGTGCGTTCTACATGGAAACGGACGGCAGTACGTCGACGCCCGGCGAAGTCCGCTGCATGGCACAGTCGCTCGCGAATTCCGCCGCTGTCGCATCTCTCGACTGGGTGGGGAGTTGGGACGACATCGCGTTCTCGCCGGAGTATCAGAGTGCGGCGGCTTCTGACGGTGAAGGGCCGCCGGCCGTGCTGGGCCAAGACCGACTGGATTGCTCTCTCCGGTACCACAGCTTCCGCTTCCGGACCCACGACAAGCCGGGGGTGTTGTGTGACGTGCTCCAGCCGCTCTCTCCCATGGGCGTGAATCTCCTCGAGCTCGACAGCGTCACGCGCGGCGAGAAACAGTACGACTTCATGGCGACCGTCGATGCGGGGAAGGGCGAACGGGGCAGGTTCGAAGCGATTGCCGGCCTGCTCCATCACCATCCTGCGCTGCAGGAAATCGAGTGGATGCACTCGAGGAGTGTGCCGCCCGTTCTCGGGAGGTACTCGGTGTCCGATCCCTGGTTCGTGGGGCAAGTGACGAGCAGGTTCATGGAGCATTTGGTGCGCGCGGATGAATCTCTTCCTCCCGGTCTCGTGTCCGCCCTTCAGCTCCCTGAGAGCGGACAGAACGCGATCGGCATGAAGGATGCGCTCCTCGCCGATCCTGATCTCTACCGGCGACAGGAGATCCTTGCGGAGATGGTTCTCGCTTCATCGGAAGCCTCCGAACCGCAGCTCGCAGCGGAAATTCCCGCGTGAATGCGTTGACTTTCCTCCTCCTGCGGCTACAATTCCCGCGGACATGAGCCACTGCAGCACCTTCTCGTACGGCTACTTCTTCTACGCCTATCAGGCGAGGAAGCGCCGTGCATGAAGAAGAACTGAAGCATTGATCCGCACGCCGCCTTCCTCCAGCAGAAGGCGTTTTTTGTATTTTGCATTTCACTTTCTCCCATGAGTACCGCCATCCTCGAAGAGCCATCATCAATGGATTCCCACCTCGTTTCTCCCAAGAGCCGCCTGCCCGATCTCCACGGCGAAGAGGCATGGGAGTTTTTCCGGACCACGTTCGTCGAGAACCGCAATTTCATCCGCTCTGCCGTGTTCGCGCTCTTGCGTGGATGTACCGAGCATCAGTGTGAACTCCCCGGCGATATCGCCGAGGCACTTTGTCTCGAAGACACGCAACAAAACCTTCCCGGTATCGTTTCGAAGATGCAGGCGATGCGTCTCGAAGAGCGTGAGGACCTCCTCATCGCCATCATCCGTGCCAATGCCGCATTCCAGCGGTTGCAGTTCTGATTATTCTTTCCCCACCCCCATCATGTCATCCACTGAAACCACAGATGATGCCGGCAACCCGTTGCCTCTATCCGCTTCGGCAGGGGAGGCTCCCGATGCGGCCCGTATCGCGCTCGGTGATGCCCTGCGGCTCGTAGCTCAACGAAGAAGAGACGGATTGGACATCCTCCAACCCGAGCTCGGACAGGAATTCTACGTGGACTTCGGAGGGGCGGAAAATTGTATTCGTGCACAACGTCCGGAAGTACAGCGACGGACAATCGCGCGTATCGAGGTGCTCATGAATAACTCGTTCCAGCGCATCGACCTCGCACTCCGGAGCAGCGCTCTGCAGTGAGGGCTACCCGAGGATTTGAAGCGGCGCAATCGAGAGGGCAAAGTCCTTCTTCTTCCCGTCCTTGAAGAGGATCGAGACGATATCACCGCGCTTGCCGACGATCTTCCCCTCGCCGAAGACGGGGTGACGCACGCGCGTGCCCTCGCCGTAGGTGTCGTCCTGATTCACGTCGGTCTCCAGCGTGTCCTGGTTGAATTCCACGTCGATGTCCTTCTGTCGGTAGGGCTCGATGGTCCACTTTCCCTTTGAATCGAGTGTTGTGGCCTTCACGTGACCGCTCTCCGTGGCCCAGGCGAAGGCGGAGAGGAGCTCATCGGAGCGGCGCTCCACTTTGTCATTCGGCAGATCGTCGAGGAAGCGGCTGGGTGCGTTACTCTGCGTGTTGCCATAGAGCATGCGGCTTCTGGCGAAGAAGATCCGCAGGTGCTTCTTCGCGCGCGTCATGCCCACGTACATGAGGCGACGCTCCTCTTCCAGCTGCTCATGGTCGTAGGTAGAGGAGGAATGCGGGAAGATGCCTTCCTCACAGCCGCCGATGCACACGTGTTCGAATTCCAGTCCTTTGCACAGATGGAGCGTCATGAGTGTGAGGGCGTCGTCCTTCACGTCGCTCAGCTTGTCCACTTCCGAGACGAGCGTCACCTCCTCGAGGAAGCTCTCCAGCGACACACGGGGCGCGAGCGTGTCGTACTTGTGCGTGACGGAGAGCAATTCCTGCACGTTGCCCCAGCGTTCTTCGCCCTCCTCCGATCCGTCCTTGAGCCACTTCTCCATGCTGAGATCGGAGAGGAGGCGCTCGGTGAGTACCGAAACATTGCTCGTTTCGATGCTCTTCGCGTGCTTTTCGATGAATGAAACGAAGCCTTCGATGCGCGCTTTCACGCCGTCATTCAGTTCCTTGATTTCTCCCGCGGTTCTGAGAGTGTTCCAGAGTGAGAGGCGATTGGCGGATGAATATGCCTGCATGTGACCGATGGTCGTCTGGCCGATCTTTCTCGACGGGACATTCAAGATCCGTAGCAGTGAGACCGCGTCCTGCGGATTCAGGAGGACGTGGAGGTAGGCGAGGACGTCCTTCACCTCCCTGCGCATGTAGAATTTCACGCCGCCGACGATGCGGTAGGGGAGTCCCGCGCGCATGCAGGCTTCTTCGAAGAGGCGGGACTGCGCATTCGTGCGATAGAGAATGACTTGTTCGTTGAGCGGCACGCCGTCGCTGCGCAGCTTCTCTGCCTCTTTCACGGCTTCCGCCGCCTCCGCGCGCTCGTCGCGCATTTCGTGCACGACCACGAGGGGGCCCTTTTTCTTCTCGCTCCACATTTCCTTCTCGGGGCGCATGGGGTTTGGTTTGATGACGGCGTTCGCGGCATCCAGCACGATCTGCGTGGAGCGGTAGTTCTGTTCCAGCTTGATGCGCAGCGCATCCGGGTACTCCTGCTCAAATTCGAGGATGTTGCGGATGTCGGCGCCGCGGAAGGCGTAGATCGACTGGTCGGGGTCGCCGATCACGCAGAGGTTGCGGTACTTCTGCGCGAGGAGCGAGATCATCAGGTACTGCGCGTGGTTCGTGTCCTGATACTCGTCCACGTGGAGGAAGCGCCACGTCTCCTGATAGCGGTCGAGCGTCTCCGGCACTTCGCGGAAAAGGCGCACGGTTTCCAGAATGAGATCGTCGAAGTCCAGTGCGTTCGCGGATTTCAATGCCTGCTGGTAGCGGCCGTACGCCGTGATGATTTGCTGCATCCGTGCGGTGGTCGCCTGCGGGGCAGCGTCCTTCGGCGAGAATGCCTCACACTTGAATCGTCCGACGTACCCCAGTGCGGCGCGCGGCTTCAGCTCTTTCTCATCGATGTGCATCTCCTTCAGAATTTCCTTCATCAGTTTCTCCTGATCGTCGGTGTCGTAGATCACGAAGGAGCGGTCGCGTCCCAGTTTCTCGATGTCGCGGCGGAGGATGCGGGCGCAGATCGAGTGGAATGTTCCCATCACCGGTAAGCGTCCGACGCCCCGTTCTCCGATGACGGGCTCTTCCGAGTGCGCGATCTTCAGGAGGTTCTTGATTCGTTCCTTCATCTCCGTCGCCGCTTTGTTCGTGAAGGTCACCGCGAGGATCTGCCATGGTTGCACACCCTGCTCCATCATGTATGCGATGCGATGCGTGAGTGCCTTCGTCTTGCCGCTGCCCGCGCCGGCCAGAATCAGCGAAGGACCTTTGATATTGATGACGGCTTGTCGCTGCGGTTCGTTGAGTGTGCCGAGAATCGGGTCAGTTGTCGCGGGTTTTCCGTGTGGCATGGGGCGTCATTCTACCGTCCCGCCTGATCCGTGTCGCTGCTTTCCATTGAGAATCGCCAAATATTTTCTGAGGAGTTGTCCCGCGACCCGATCAACGTCCTCCGGTGCCGTGAGCGTCGTCCAGTACTTCATGGCATCATGAAGGATGCCGCCTCGGAGCAGGACAGTCGATCCGCTGATACCGTCGTTCTGCGCGCTCAGCTGAATGTACTCTTGCGTGTTGCCATCGTGGATGAGACGGAAGATCCGATGCCGGAAAAATCTGTTCTCGCTCGAGCTGTTGGGGAGGATGTACCAGCGGTCATTCCCGCTCGTCAGACGAGTTTCGGCGCGCCGCTCATTCGTCGGCTGGTGCGTTTCATCGGTCGGTGGAGATTCCTCGGCGAACGTTTCGTCGATGCCGGCGGAATCCAATTCTGCGGTTGCCATGGGAAGGGAGAGGAACGGAAACAAAAAACCCCGCTCGCGCGAGGTGGGGGAAGATCGGGTCACACACTCGCGCCTATCCGGGAAGGACGGCAAGGAGGAGGGCGACGACGACCAAATTGCGATGCATGACAGGGCAACAGTAGGAAGTTGCCTGTTCGGTGTCAACGAAGGCTTTGTATGTTGTTATTTTTTGGCAGTACAAAGAGGGAAAATGCGTGTCACCCTGAGCGTAGTCGAAGGGCGACACGTTGCTGCCCTTTCTTCAAGACATAGAATCACTTAATAATGACTCTGCGTCTTTGAGAGTTTTCCCTTTTACGGCTGCTTTTGGCGAGACTAGTTTTTGCACCTCCAAGCTTTGAGTTGATAGTTGCGAAACGAGTTTCTTTAAATCGGAAGCCGCTATAGACGCTTTTGCATTCATTGGTTGTTTCTTGATGGCCACTTCTTCTGCCAATTGAGGGTCCGAGCGTTGTGTTCTCTCAAGCAAATCAGCCCCCATCTTTGTAAGAATGATATCGGCTGCGTTCCGAAGATTGACGTGAAAATCTAGTTCTGCGATCCACTGTACGATGTTCTCTCGTTTCTGGGGGTCCATCTGTTCTGCAAATTCGTAGGCAGTGATTTTTTTCAAACTTGCGAGGATGGGGGCGAGGGCCTCAGGAGAAATAACATAGAGCGTGAATCCGTCATGAACATAGTAATGACTTTTTAATTCTCCAATTGCCTCTGTAGGAACGACCAAATATATGAAAGGAGCGATCTTGTCGTTGTTTTTTACCTTCTGCACCGTTTTTTTGATGGTGTTATTGATGTATGTCTGGAGGCTTTCTGATTTGGATTTCTTCGCATCAAATATGACGTATTGCCCTAAAAATTCGATCATAAAATCCGGTTTGAGAGATCCATCAATGAGATCAGGAGGAAGACTTGTATTGGTGAAGCAAGAAAAGGAGTATTGAGGTTGTTTGCATAATTCCACAAGTTCGGCGATGACGTTCTTTTCGTGTTCTGCCCAGATTCGGTCCCGTTCCTCTTCGAGGTGCTTTTGCCTTTCATCGTCTTCATGACGGACTCGGTTTCGTTCGTCATCGAGTGCCGTTTTTGCGGCTTCCAGATTCGCGACCATTTCCTCATATTTATTTTGCCTCTGCTCCTGTTCTGTTTCAGACTTGGTAACCTTCTTCTCCAAGGCTTGTTTATCGCTCGTCAATGATCGAATCGAAGCTTTGAGCTCCGTGTTCTCCGAATACATACCCTTGTTCTTACCTGCGAATTCATCACGTTTCGTCTGAGCTTCCTTAAGTTTCTCTTCTAGGCTTCCAATAGATTTATTTGCCTGTTCATTGGATGCCTTCAAATTCGCGTTTTCTTCAATAAGTTTTGGATCACTAGTGGCTGATCGTTTTTTTATTCCAAAAAATATCACGGCCACGAGTATTGCTCCCGAGAGAAGATAAGTAGCTATATCCATAGGCGGCCACTCTAGCACAGGGTGTACGCTTGTCCACTTTTTCCCATTTTACGGGCGTCGTCAGACGGCATTTCTCCGCAAATTCTGCCTTCTTTTGGTGAATCCCTTGCTTTTTGCCAAATCATCATTACAATCCCCATCCGTCCTCGCTTCCTTTGTAGCCTCCGGCTCGAAGGCGGCGCGGCGGTGAGTTACTTTGTTCCTACTCCTCTTATGACACTCAAGCGCACCGTGAAGAAGAACCTCATCTCGAAGAATCGCACGCACGCCAAGGACACCGGGTCCCCGCAGGTGCAGATCGCGATCCTCACGCGCGAGATCAAGTTGCTCACGGAGCATTTGCAGGAGCACAAGAAGGACCACTCCGCTCGCAGGGGACTCCTGGGGAAGGTGGCGCAGCGTCGCAAGCTCCTCACGTACCTCAAGATGAATAAGCCCACGGAGTATCAGGATGTTCTTGAGAAGCATGGCCTGAAGAAGTGAGGCCTTCCTGCTGATGCTGAAGAGTAAGAGAGTAACAGAGTAAGAGAATAAGAGGGCTTTGCTTAGCGGGTTTTGCCGTGTTCGAAGATGTCCTGTTACTCTGTTATTCTGATATTCTCATCCCCGCAGACGGGAGTGACAAACTCTTCACTATAGAGCTAATCTATAGACAATGTCTGTTCCCCCGAAACATCTCCGTGACGTCTTCGAGCTTTTCGCCAAGATCAAGAATGTGAAGGAGGCCGAGATGCTGCTGCGCGATATCCTCACGCCGCAGGAGCTGGATTCCGTGGCTGAGCGGTGGGAGCTGATTCGTGAGCTCGCCAAGGGGACGCCGCAGCGCGAGATCGCGGCGAAATTGCACCTCTCGATCAGCAAGATCACGAGGGGATCGAGGATGTTGAAGTACGGGAGCGGGGGATTCCGGTTGTTCCTGGGGAAGGGCGGGAAGAAATGAGCAATTGAAAACCTGTGGTGCGCGAAGCCGAACCCTGGAAAATGATGGGAATTTTCAACACAAGCGCTGTTTTTCGGTTTTCCCTTGAGGTCATTCTGAGTGTCGTGTACTCTTGTAACGGTACATGGAGTCACATCATCTTTCATCAACGGCGGAGCAGCTCCTCTCGGTCAGTATCCGGTCTGGAGGGGAAGTCCGTACGTTCAGCGGAGAAGTGGAGGATGTCATGGCGGCGGTTCGGGGAATGTGCGCGGCACTTCACGTTGATGAACAGGCGTTGGGGCGAATCAGTGACGGCGTCCGATTGGCTCTCACACTGGTCGGGAAGCTCGGGCCCAACGAGACGATCGTATTCTGCAATTGTGATGCACAGAATTCCGGCAATTGCAGAGATCCGCGCTTTGTGACGGGGAATCCGTGCAATGTCGATACTCCGTCTTTGGAGCGTGCTCCTCACTCTCCCGGCAGGTACTTCTTCCCGGAAGGCGCATGTACAGGATTGGACGGGAAGAGGACGCCCGGAACACCGCTTCATTTGAACGGACAGCGGGTGGAGATCGGGGTTGTGAAGGATGTTCCTCTCTCGGTGGAGGTTCCCGATGTGTCATTGTCCGGGGTTCGGGTACCGGATTCTTTGGTTGAAGCATGAAACACGTCAAAAACCGATTTCCTCCGCTTTCTTTCTCATCCGGCAGGCGTATAATCCTTCCGCGCTCTTTCCCTCCTTCGTCCTCTCCCGCTTTCCGGTATTTTTTCGCCGGATTGGGTTTACGTTCGACCCCTCGACAAGCTCGGGGTGACAGTCCGAAGGGCCGAATGTGAATCCAACATAGAGTGGGGGATCCCGCTTGGAGGAAGGGCGCTTTGCGTCCCTTTCCCTCATTCTCTATGTCTCCGCAGACCCTCTCGCCCGCGCGCGAGTTTGCCGTTGAGCTCGGCGATCAGAAGCTCACCTTCCGCACCGGGGCCCTCGCCAATCAGGCGAATGCAACCGTGCTCTGTCAGATCGGCGATACCGTTGCCATGGGCAACTGCACGATCTCCGTCAACGAACGCGCAGGCGTGGATTTCCTCCCGCTCCAGGTCGTCTACCAGGAGAAGTACTACGCAGGAGGCCACATCGCCGGCAGCCGCTTCCGCAAGCGCGAAGGCAGGCCGTCCGATGACTACGTGTTGCTCGCGCGCGTCATCGACCGCGGACTGCGCCCGATGTTCCCGAAACACCTGCACAAAGACATCCAGGTCTTCTGCACGATCCTCAGCTACGACTTCGAACATGAGCACGACATCGCCTCGGCGAACGCCGCGAACCTCGCCGTCGCGCTCTCCGACTGTCCCTGCGACGGGCCCATCGGCACGGTGCGCGTGGGCATCGTCGGTGGCGAACTCGTCCTCAATCCCTCGCGGGAAGCACGGACGAAATGCGATCTCGACATGATCCTCACGGCCTCTCTGGAGCGCGTGGTGATGATCGAGGCGGGAGCGAATGAAGTACCGGAAGCCGAGATTCTCCGTGCGATTGAGTTTGGCAAGAAGTGGGCGCAGAAGATTGCGAAGTCCTTCGCGGACATTCAGAAGGAGGTCGGCAAGAAGAAGTTCGAATTGCCGCCGCCCTTCATGCATCAGGAGGCGTACGACTATTTGAAGGCATGGGCGCTCCCGACGATCACCAAGGCGATCAAGACGCCGATGGCCAAGAATGAACGCAGGGCGATCTTCAACGGTCTCATGAAGGAGGCCGCGGAGAAGCTCCGCGAGAAATTCGGCGAGGGTACGACGGGCTTCACGCCGACGGTTCTGAACGAGCTCGCCGAGGCGGCACGCATCGGAGCGGGGGCCAAGTACGGCGCCGATGTGGCGCTGATGGTGGAGAAGGAGGCGCTCTACGCCAACGGCGCCGTCTTCATCGACAAGATCGTGAAGGCGGAAATGCGTCGTCTGATTTTGGAGGAGGGCGTGCGCATGAGCGGCAGGAAGGTTGAACAGATCCGCCCGCTCGCGGCCATGATCGATATCCTCCCCAATCGCGTCCACGGTTCTGCGCTCTTCGAGCGCGGCGAGACGCAGGGCCTCACCACCTGCACGCTCGGAGCGCCGGGCGACAAGCAGATCATGGAGGGCATGGAGGGTGAGCGGAAACTGCGGTACATGCACCACTACAACTTCCCGCCGTTCTCTGTCGGGGAGACGAGCAACAGGCTCTTCGTGGGCAACCGCGAAGTGGGCCACGGCAATTTGGCGCAGCGCGCCATCATGCCGGTGTTGCCGAAGGAGGAAGTGTTCCCCTACACCATCCGCACCGTCACGGAGATCCTCTCCAGCAACGGTTCCTCGTCCATGGCCGCCACATGCGGTTCCACGCTCGCGCTCATGGCGGCGGGTGTCCCCATCACGACGCCCGTTTCCGCGATTGCGTTGGGTCTCATTTCCGATGAATCCAAGGGGAAGTACGTGATCCTCACAGACTTGCAGGACGAAGAGGACTTCGGTGGTGATATGGACTTCAAAGTCTGCGGCACGTCGAAGGGCGTCACGGCCATTCAGATGGATATCAAGATCAAAGGATTGCCCGATTCGGTCTTCGTCGAGGCAATCGAACGTGCCCGCACAGGACGGGCGGAGGTGCTGAAGGTGATGCTTGCTGCGATCGCCGAACCGCGGAAAGACCTCTCACCGTTCGCGCCGCGCATCGAAACGGTGCAGGTCAATCCGGAGGATATCCGTCTCGTCATCGGCAAGGGCGGCGAGATGATTCAGAAGATCACGGGTGAGCTGGGCGTGGAGATCGACATCGAGGATTCGGGTCTCATCTTCATCACTTCCATCAATGGTGAGGCGATGCAGAAGGCCAAGACGTGGATCGCTGCCATCGTGGAGAAGCCGGAGGTGGGCAAGGTCTACAAGGGCAAGATCATTCGCATTATCCCGGGTGTCGGTGCCATCCTGGAGTTCCTCCCCGGCAAGGACGGCATGATTCACATTTCCGAGTTGCAGTGGAAGCGCACGGAGCAGGTGGAGGACGTGGTGAAGATGGGGCAGGAATTGGAAGCCAAGGTGATCGAGTACGATGCGGCGGAAGGCAAGACGCGTCTGTCGCTTCGCCAGATGACACCTCCGCCCGAAGGCTTCGTTGCGCGTCCTCCCATGGGAGGAAGGCCGGGCGGACCGCCCCGCGGCGGGTTTGGAGGAGGGAGACCGATGCGGAGGTGACGGGATGTTTCTCGGCTGTTCCGCAGAAGGAATACTTGAGTACTGGAATATTAGGGTTCTGAAGAGGAGCCCTATTATTCAATTTGGCTTGAAATTGACATAATAAGATAAATTATTAATAATTGTAATATGGCAAAGCAGTCATATCCTTTTCCCTCTACCTTCGAGAAGGAAAATAGCCAGGACATGTACCCCGCTTTTGCTGAATTTTCCTGTGCCTATCAAAGACGAACGAAATATCGAAAGAACTACCTCGATGCAGTGACGCGACTGAGCCTGCATCACTGGTTATATACTTCCGATGAGAAGGGACTGTCGTGTCGGCGCGCAGCGATTGTGGGGGCTCTCATCGCAGGAGAGCAGGAAATACCATTGGAAAAATCCGTGCCTTTGACAATCATGTGGATCATGAATTGCGTATCACGTGCGGTTAATACGCTTGAGGTGATACAATCGCTGATCCGACGGGCAGCAGAGGGGGAGTACGTCTCTTCCGAGCCAGCGGAGGAATCACGGGCCGCGCGTGGTCTTGAATTTCGCGAGGCGATTGAGCCTCTTGTGCAGCAGAACGATTTACACGTGTTTCTCGATGTCCAGGATCCTCTTCGTGAGCAATTATCCACTGTGCTCACTCGAGTAGTAGGGAGTTTTCTGGGAAGAACACACGTACGCGCCGTCGAAGGCATCGATCATCCCAGGCATCGGATTGCAGAAGATGTCGCCCGTCCCGGAGATTACGTCCTCGCTCCTCTCAAGGATCGCATTCCGATTGTGGGGCGATGTAGGAATCCGTCTCAGAAATATTATTCTCACACTGCAGGGTATGTTCTTGAGAGCGGTGGCCCCGATTCTTTGCGGGTCCTCGATGAGATCTCTGGTTCCGTGAGATGCAAGTACAAGGGATTGAAAGTCATACCGGATAGCGACGTAGCCGAGGATCCTCTCAAGGCTGCAAAGCTGAACAGAATTCGCGCTCTTCTGCGTGCCGGGGAGTCAGCGGAGTCGATCATCGGGCAACTGAAAGAGCCGATCCCCTAATATTCTAGTACTCGAATACTCAAATATTCTGATCAGTAGGCCAATATTCATGTCATTTACTATATACTAAAATTATCGTATAATATACATACATACCCACTCCAACCATGGTCTCGCGCCACCTTCGTGTCTCTCTCATCGCCCTGAGCGGTTTCGCCACGGGATTCCTCGCCGTGAGTGCCATGTCACTCTCGGCCCGCGTCCTTCCGCGCCATCATGCGGCGTTCGCCGAGTGCGCTGACGGATACCTGCAGGGGCTGGAGGAGTGCGACGACGGGAACACGATCTCGGGTGACAGCTGCTCCGCGACCTGCACCATCGAGCCGTGCGGTGACGGACAGCGCAATCAGTATGAAGAGTGCGATGACGGGAATACGGTCAATGGCGACGGCTGCTCCTTCCAGTGCGAACTGGAATTCTGCGGCGATTTCGTGCTGCAGGAGGGCGAGGAGTGCGATGACGGAAACAAGGCGGATGGCGACGGGTGTTCGCACATCTGCCAGTTCGAAGGCTGCGGCAACGGGCGCGTCGAATCCGGGGAACAGTGTGACGATGGCAATGTGCAGAATGGCGACGGTTGCTCTGTGACGTGCCTCTGGGAATCGATCTGTGGAGACAGGGTTGTGAATGGCAGAGAGGAGTGCGACGACGGGAATGCACTTGATAACGATGGCTGTTCAGGCGTCTGTATGTTGGAAACGTGCGGCGATGGAGTCCGGCAGTCAGCCGAAGAGTGCGAGGACGGCAACACCTTCGACGGCGATGCATGCGACAGTCTCTGCCGTTGGCCGCGCTGCGGTGATGGCCGCGTCAATGGGGCGGAGCAATGCGACGATGGCGACACGGTCTCCGGCGACGGTTGCTCCGCGAGTTGCCAGGTCGAAACCCGCTGCGGCAACGGTATCCGCGAGCGCGGCGAAACCTGTGATGACGGGAACCGTGTCTCTGGAGACGGTTGCTCGGGGGCGTGTCGGAGTGAACGTTCTCGTTAGCGCGTTTGCTCGTTAGCTCGTTTCTTCAAAGAAGCTCCTTCAGAAATACACGAGCTAACGAGAATGTTCGAGCTAACCAGCTCACAAGAATATTCATACAGCATTGCCCTTCTTCTCCGTTGCCGCTTTCGTCTCCGGTTTTGCTTCCGTCTTTACCTCCGTCTTCGTCTCTTCCTTTTTCGGTTTCTTTGTCACAGGTTTCGCGACGGAATCCGTCTTGTAGAACCCGCTGCCCTTGAAGTGGATCAGGGGAGGGGAGATGAGCTTCTTCGTCTTCTTATTCCCGCACGAAGGGCATACAGGATGAACCTTCTTCCCGAAGGGGCGGGAGATTTCGAATACATGGCTGCACTTCTCACATGAAAAATCGAAGGTGGGCATCGAGGGGATTGTAGCAGCTTTCCCTCAGAAGCCGGTCATATCGTTCAATGCTGAACGTACCCTGGAACGTGTATTCGAGACCATTGATCCCACCATCTTCGCTCCGATATAGAGCAGCCCGGCGCCGAGTCCGATCTCCAGGATGCTCCACCCATGCAGAACTGGTGCCGTGATGGCGTGGCCGAGGTGGTGGAGTGCTCCTTCGACGGACATCAGGCGGCCGTGTGGTAATTGCCGATGGCGGTGTCGTAGAGATCCATCGCGACGTCTCCCGGCATTTTCACGACGCTTGCGACGGCGGAGACGGGATACTTGAACACACCGAAGAGCTCGCCGATGTCCTCCCTCGTTCGTGCGAAGTGGCCTTCCGGGAGAGACGGGACGGGATCAGTCCTTCCTTCGATCCAGCGTGCGCCATCCTTGAAGAGCGTTTCAAGCGCGTTGCTTGCGATATTCCCTACGGCACCGATGGCGTGCGTGGTCACATCGAGGGCATTGCGCTTCTCCGGTGGTAGCGTGAGGTATTCCCTTGCCGTCTGATCCGCGAGGCGGCCGAGGTTGGAGCGGTGGCGGAGGAGGCGATGTTCTCTTGCCATGGTTTCTTCAGTATATGCATTGGCAGCGGTCTGAAAAGAAAATTGTACTTTTTTCCATTCGGTCACTTGCATTCGGAAATTCGGCCGTGTATAACCTGTCCACTTTTGCGCCGCAAGGCGCCCGAAGTCTCTGCTCTTTCATCCACTTGAAATGACCGCCCTAAGCAGGCGGTCGTTTTTTTTCGTGAGGGAACCAAGGTTCCCTCACGGACACCCTCCTTCAGGGTGTGCCTCCAGTCCGGCAGAGCCGGACTTCGGCACGGTTGGTCCCCCACCCATCCCTCGCTTCGCTCGGGCACCCCTCCCCGTGGGGGAGGGGTTCATGACTGGGTCCCGTCGGAGCCACCCAACGCTTCAGCGAGATTGTTCAATGTTGTATTTGTTTGATGTTTGTAACTGATGGAGCCGGACTACGGCATTGTTGTTCTCCCATCCAATTTCCCCGCGGGGGAAGGGACTACAAATAACCTTTATACAGCAAATGCTCCTCTCATTTGCTGAGGGGGAGGAAAGGGTGAGGAAAAAATAGTTAGGGCCCTGGGCATACTCACGGAGTGTGAGCAGCCCAGGGCCGGTTAGGGGTTCCAGAACAGATCAACCAGGAAACAGGCGCTTCAGGCCCCCTACGAGGGGGTAGTTCTCACGACTAGAGAACGAGCTTGGCAGCGCCGACGGCCAGCTTTGCGGCCACGCGATGCCTCCAAGTTTTGGACGCGGCGGCCTGATTCAGGTTCGCGCTCACCAGGTTGTCGGCGGTGCCGGCGAAGGGACAGTTGAGGGTGGCTCCCATGTCGGCTTGTTGCTTCGGGATCACCATCGCCTGCTTGGCCGCGGTCATCTCGACCGTGTTCTTGGCCGCCGAAATCGTAGCGTCGTTCTGCACGTTTGCCGTCATCAACTGCACATTCGCGGCCGCAGGATCGATCGTGATCGCCGCAGTCGTCTCCACTGCTACCAGTGTCGTGATCGCCAGAATCGCGGCGATCAGAAACAGTAGGCGCTTCATGGCAAGTTCTCCTTCTAGATACAACGTTTCAGTCATAATCGGGGCACAGACCTGTCCCGCGTTGGTTCGGCTTCACTCAGATCGGGAAACAAACGAAAAAAAGTCGCTAAGTTGTGGAACATGTCAGACGCGGCGCATGATTCTGCCGCGCATAGGAATGGTCTCCTTTGCTGGATAGGAAAGGGTCAGAAACCAAGTACTCCTTCTCAAAAAGGAAAGGGTCAGACATAGACATCCGAGTGAAAGCCTAGCGAGGGGGAGATGGAGGGGGCTTTTCCTACTCGCAAGGCTCTCACAGAGATGCGTTCAAGTCGTGGGCCGGTTCTGTGAAAGATCTGGAACCGGGTGGATTGTTTCAGGATTGAAATTTTCTGTCAAAATATACGAAGGGCCGGGACGTACAAAGATGGAAAGAGTCCACTCTGTACGCCATTCCGGCCCAGGTTGGAGGCGCTAAAGCGCTTCCTGTTGGAGCTGGGACTTGCGTCCCTGGATGCGGCGCTCAACTACGAGGGCTGCTAGGCGCACGAGCGCTAGCTAGCTCCCATTGAGGGCGCCCGTTCGGTCGTTCTTCTTGTCGGCCTGCTCGCTGTTGGCTTTCATCTTCTTGGCGGCAGCCATCACGTTCTGGTCGAAACGACGGAACATAGTACTTCTTCCCCCGGGTTATTAGCCCAGGAGAACTCCAAGATGTGGAGCTCAGGCCACGGGGGGGGAGCCCGACACTCCGGTGTCGTTATGATCTGCGGAAGCAGATCACACAAAAGGAACGAATTCCCCGTTGGCGCCAGTATGCGGAGTACAGAAAAATATGCAATACCAATCCGGGGGTCGGAAACTTCGGCTGCCAGATCGCGATTTCAGTAGTACACTTTGCCCGTTATGGCGCTTCCGAAAGCATATGATCCGAAGGCCTGTGAGGACCGCATCTACAAGATGTGGGAGGAGAGCGGGGCTTTTCGCGCTGATGTGGCGAGCGAGAAGGAGTCTTTCACCATCAGCATGCCGCCGCCGAACGCGACGGGGCAGCTGCACCTCGGGCACGCCGTGATGCTTGCGCTGGAGGATATCTTCATCCGGTTTCAGCGGATGCGGGGGAAGGAAGCGCTCTGGGTTCCCGGTACCGATCACGCCGCCATCGCCACCGAGAGCGTCGTCATCAAACAGTTGCAGAAGGAGGGGATCGCCGACCCGCGCGTGAAATTCGGGAGGGAGGAACTCGTGCGCAAGATCGCGGAATTCGTCGAGAGGAGCCGCGGCGTCATCCGCAGCCAGATCCGCAAGATGGGGGCGAGCTGCGACTGGTCGCGCGAGCGCTTCACCATGGATCCGATTTTGAATCGCTGCGTGAACGAAGTCTTCGTGAAGATGTATGAGGACGGGCTCATCTATCGCGGGCACAGGATCGTGAACTGGGACCCGAAGATGCAGACGACCGTCAGTGACGACGAGATTGAGTACAGGGAGGAGAAGGCGCCGCTCTACACGTTCCAGTACGGGCCGTTTCAGATCGCCACCGCGCGCCCGGAGACGAAATTCGGCGACAAGTATGTCGTCATGCATCCGGATGATGAGCGCTACAAGCAGTACCAGGACGGCGAGACGTTCACGGCCGAGTGGATCAACGGAGAGGTGACGGCGACGGTCATTAAGGACAAGGTGATGGATCCCACCTTCGGCACCGGCGTCATGACGATCACGCCGTGGCACGACCACGTGGATTTCGACCTTTCCGAGCGCCACAAGCTCTCCAAAGAGCAGATCATCGGGTTCGACGGCAAGCTCCTGCCCATCGCCGGAGAATTCGCCGGTTTGCCCATCGAAGAGGCACGGCCGAAGGTTGTCGAAAAACTGAAGGCCAAGGGATTGCTCGTGAAGATCGATCCGGAGTACATCCACCGTGTTGCCGTGAGCTACCGCGGCAAGGGGGCCATCGAGCCGCAGATCAAGGAGCAGTGGTTCATCGACGTGAATAAGCCCGTCGTGAGCTGGAAGCGCAAGAAGATGAGTCTGAAGCAGATCATGCAGGAGGTGGTGCGGACGAAGCTCGTCACGATCGTCCCCGAGCGCTTCGAGAAGGTGTACTTCCACTGGATCGACAACTTGCGCGACTGGTGCGTGTCGCGGCAGATCTGGTGGGGGCATCGCGTGCCGGTGTGGTACCGGAAGGGCGAAGGGGCGATGGATATGCACGTGGGCGTTCAAGCTCCGGAGGGAAACGATTGGGAGCAGGATCCCGATACGCTCGATACATGGTTCAGTTCCGCGCTCTGGACGTGGAGCACGCTCGTGGATCCCGCGCTTGTCGACGATTACGAACTTTCGCTGGAAGAATTGCTGAAGGAGAGTCCGGAATTCCAGAAGTTTCACCCGACGCAGGTGATGGAGACCGGCTATGACATCCTCTTCTTCTGGGTCGCGCGGATGATCCTTATGACCACGTACGCGACGGGCGACATTCCGTTCGAGACGGTCTACCTCCACGGCCTCATCCGGACGCGTGACGGGAAGAAGATGAGCAAGAGCGATCCGGAGACGATGATCGATCCGCTCGATATCATCCCGAAGTACGGCGCGGACGCGCTGCGCCTCTCCATGATCGTCGGCCAGAGCCCGGGAGCGGATTCGCGGCTCTACGAAGAGAAAATTGCGGGGTACCGCAACTTCATCAACAAGCTCTGGAACGCGTCACGGTTCGTGCTGATGCAGTGCGAGCAGGCGAAGGCCGATCCGCACGACGTTTCATTGGTGGGAAGCAAGGACCTCACGCTCGCGGATCGGGCGTTGCTCTCGGCTCTTCAGCAGTTGATTGAGGATGTGACGAAGGGCTTGGAGGAGTATCGATTGAGCGATGTCGGAGAGAAGCTCTACTCCTTCGTCTGGGATTTCTTCTGTGACTGGTACCTCGAACTTTCGAAAGGGGAGGCCAATCTCGGTGTCCTTGTGCATACGCTCCGGACGATCCTCATCCTCCTGCATCCGTACTGCCCCTTCGTCACCGAGGAGCTCTGGAGTTCCGTGAAGCCGGAAGGCGCCGGGTTGCTCATCAAGGAGCCGTGGCCGAAGGCTCAGTCGAAATTCAACGACGCTGATGCACAGACAGATTTGCAGGTTCTGATCGATGTCATTACAGCCATTCGCAAGCTCCGGAGCGACCAGAACGTGGAGCAGGGGAAGGAAGTGAAGGTCACGATCATTTCGAAGAAGCATGCGAAGCTCCTTTCTCAGCAGGAAGGCCACATCAAGCGGCTTGGGCGCGTGAATGAACTTCAAATCGAGTCGAAGACGAAGAAAATGGAGAACGTTGCATCCGCGATCTCGCACGATTTCGAAGTGCATCTCTCGCTCGAAGGCCTGATCGACGTGGAGAAGGAGCGTGCGGCCATGGCGAAGGAGCAGGAGCAGCTCTCGAAGTTCATCGCATCTGCGGAGGCGAAGCTCGGGAACGAATCATTCACATCGCGCGCGCCGGAGGCTGTGGTACAGGCGGAGAAGGAGAAGCTTACGCAGCTGAAGGAGAAGCTGAAGAAGGTGGAGGAGAGGCTGAAGAATCTCAGCTAATTCTCCATTCTGAAGAGGTTTGACATGCGCTGTTTAAAGTGGAAAATAGCCCCCTATGTCTCTCCTCTTCCTCGAAACTGCCAGTGTAAATAAGCGCGAAGTCATGGACACGCGACTCCAGCAGCTGGAGATCCCTCACGTGATGGCTGCCACTTCCAATGAGGCTCGGCGGCTCCTGGAATCAGGACAGCACTTCGATTGTTTCCGAACGCACACATGGGGTGCCAATGAGCATGGCGTGCCGGAACCTCTCTCTGGGACGGGGACCTTCTTGGATACGTTCCAGCGTCATCCGGAACTCTTGGATGCATGCGGCAGGAACATCGTCATTTGCGTTACGATGGGCTCACGCACCCTCCGGGAGAAGATCGAGAGTCTCCTTCATAGATTCCCGGATGTCAGCGTTCGTCCGGTGGATGGAATGTACGAGTCGGAATTCTGGGAGGCATGGAAGAAGGATCACTCGACAAATGCGCATGTCATTGGGGAGGAGGAGAGGCGGAGCGAGTGGCTGCCCTGCTGACTCACTCATACACCGGTACCTCGAAGTTCCGCTTCGTACCTGTCTTTGCTCGTAGCGCCGAGCCGCGGGTGATGGCAGAGCGTCCGAAGCGTTCGTGAAGATCGTCCAGGGAATCTTGCACCCGTTCTCCGGCGAGCGCCTTCTCTGGCGCTTCGAAGAGCGAGAACTGGCGCACGCCGCCGGGGCAGAGATTCCAGAGGGCCAATCCTGCCTGCGTGAAGGAATCATTCGGTCGGTGGAGTTCGGAGAAACAGCGTCGGACGAAGGGTTGCGCAACTTCTTCGGTGTCGAGCGGGCGAGGGAGGGAGCAATGTGAGCTCCGGTACTTGTACTCGCCGTCCCGCAGCCAGACGGAGACACCACGGCAGGCCAACTTGTGCCGCCGCATCTTGAGGAGTGTGTACTCGAGGTGACGCAGGATGTGCGCCCAGAGGAGTCGTCCGTCCCTCGTCGGCGCGAAGCTGCGGGCGCGGGAGACGGACTGCGGCGGCTTGGGGTTCGTCACGATGTCGTAGACGCGGATCCCGCGCAGTTCTTCCCCCAGTTCCTTCCCCGGCTTGCCGAAGAGCTTGCAGAGCTTCTCCGGATTGGCCTGCGCGATGTCCCAGGCTGTCGTCCAGCCTTCGGATTGGCAGTGAGCCATCCGTGCCGGTCCGATCCCGCAGATGGCGGCGGCGGGACGATCGAGGAGGAAGTCTTTGAGTAAAACGACGGAGCATGTGTCATGGTGAGCGGAGTCGAACCATGGCACGTTCGAGACGCGTGTCGCCCTTCGACTGCGCTCAGGGTGACACGCTTGGACAACCGTCACCCCTCCCGGCTTTCGGTACTCGCTCGCCATTTTTGCCAATGTCTTTGAGGGAGCGATACCTACTGACATGGAGAAACCAGTGCGGTCGAGGACCATTTTGCGAAGGTTCGAAGCGAAGATGCCGAGGTCTCTCGGGAGGCCTCCCTGGACTGTCGTGAGATCGAGGAACCACTCGTCGATCGAGAATTGGTCGATGCGGGGGCATACCTCACTCAGTACTGATTCGATCTGGTGCGAGGCAAGTCCTGTTTCTTGGAAGTCCGAAGGAATGCGGATGGCGTTTGGGGCCAGTTTCAGCGCATCTTTCAGCGTCATGCCCGTCTTCACACCCTTGGCTTTCGCTTCATACGAAGCCGCAATAACGCATCCTCCTCCCATGCCCAGTGCCAGCAGCTCCTTCCCCTTGAGAGAGGGATTTTGGCGGACGAGCACGGAAGCGAAGAAAGAGTCGGCGTCGACGTGGCAGAGCATTTGAAGGGGGTGAATTTTGCAGTGTGAATTTTGAATTTTGCCTATGCTGTTTTTGTCAATGTTTTGGATTTCCTCAGGAGACCGCTTATCAATTTATTTGTGACGATTGCATCATCCCAGAGCTGCCTGAAAACCTCGTTTGGCATGTAGCCGACATCTTTGGCGATGAGGATTTGGTTTTGCAATTCGGTCAACGATCCGAGTGCCATTGCGTAGAAGTGCACTTTCTCCCGCATGGAATTCCTGCTGAAGCCTTCTGCGATGTTTGATGTGAATGATACGGCTGCTCTTCGCAATTGATTGCTCAGCCCGAACAATTCTTCCTTTGGGAAGAGCCCCGTGGCTTTATAAATTTCCAGAACAAGTTGGTGGCCCTTTTTCCATGTATTCAAATCCATGAATGATTTGATCGTGGGGGACCCAGTAGTGGAGGTAGTCACGTTATCCATAACGCACAATTCACAATTCAAAATTCACACGTCACCTCAATACTTTCGTACTAATCCCTTCACAATCCCCGCTACCTGCAGCTCATTGAGCGCATACATATCCGGATACTTCGGGTTCTCCGCCTGCAGGAAGTACTTGCCCTTCTCGCGGCGCAGCCTCTTGAGCGTGAATTCGCCGTCGAGGACGCCCACGACGATGTCACTCGCGCGCGGTTCCTTGCCCCGCTCCACGATCACCAGATCACCTTCGTTGATGGCTGCATTGATCATGCTGTCACCCTTCACGCGCAGGAGGAACGTCGACGCTTTGTCGCGCACGAGGTAATCCTCCAGCGTCACCACCTCCTCCGCCTGCTCCTCCACCGGTGCCGCGAAGCCGGCCGCGATGGGACCGAAGAGCGGGAGAGCCATCGGTTTGAATTCCTCCCCCTCGCGCTCGAGGATCTTGATGCGGCCTTTGGGATCCTTCTCCAGGTGTCCTGACCGCGTGAGGACATTGACGACCTTTGCCACGGCGTTCTTACTGCGCACCCCGAAAGCCACGGCCAGGTCTGCAAGAGAGGGAGAGTACCCGCGCTTCGACTGGAACTCGCTGATGTAGTTCAAGACCGTGCGCTGGTGGGGGGTCAGGTCGGAGGCCATGAGAAGGGTGGGGGAACGTCCACCATTCTAGGTGTACGAAAGTACACGGTCAAGGACGGAGAGGAGTTTTCTGCTTGTCCGGTCTCTCATTGCGTTTCCTGTATCTGCTTACGCCGTCGCCGCTCCCGGCAGGCCGGACGATTCGGCTTTCTCCTCCTCTTTCTCCTTGTCCTCATCTTCATCCTCGATGATGACGAGGTCCTTGAATTTCTTGAGCTCGAAGTAGGTGATGGTCCACACCGCTTCCTTGAACACGTGGAGGTAGGCGAAGAAGTAGCTGGCGATGAGGATCAAGATCAAACCGACGCCCGTGGCGATGGAGTAGGCGATGACGGGGGAGGAGAAGAGCGCGAGGAGGAAGCCGATGCCGAAGGCGATGCCCGGGATCACGAGGACGAGTGCGGCGTTGAAGGCGATGCGGATGGAGATGACGAAGAGGAGGAGCCAGAGGAACATCACATGGGAGAGGTAGCTCAGAATCAGCCGGAAGCTGCGTCCCATGGCTTCGAAGATGCTCACGCGATGGATGACGATGGCGGGTTCCGCGAACGACGAGAGGAATTTCAGGATGTTACTCAGGAACCAGAAGAGGACGATGAACACGATCATGAAGAACTTCAGATCGGTCATCACGTAGCGCAGGATGAGCGAAATGATGGTGAGGACGGTCGTGAAGCCCGCGAGGAAGAAGAACTCGTGCACCGCGAAGAGCGGGAAGAAGTTGTAGATGGCGAGCACGAGGCCGCCCTTTACCGGTTCTTTCTTGTAGGCCTTCGCGGCCAACCCGATGATGGCGCCGCGTGCGAGATTGGGCAGGATCCACTCCAGTACGAGGAGGAAGCAGAAGCCCCCGACAATCGAGACGAGTGCGACCGTGGACACGTTTTGATGGAGCCAGATCACATCGTCGAAGAAGCCGGCGGGCTTGCCCCGGAGATAGGAGATGAGGAACCAGACCTGGTAGATGACGAGCTTCGTCGTGAGGAGCGTCTCAAGGAGGGAATTGAAGATCCCCCAGCGCCGCAGGGATTTCTCCCGCAGAGTGATGGTCCAGGCCTCTGCAATGATTTCCCGGGGGGTCATGTGATAGAGGAAGGATACAAGCTCCAAATCTCAAATCCCAAGGTATTCTATTGCTCTTCTGGATGCAGAAAAAGCGTATTCCCTTCGCGCTTCCCTGGTGCGTGGTGCTTGGGGCTTGGGATTTCGGGCGGGACGAGAGGAAACATCTAAGGGGTAGCTGGGAGCAAATCCTGCAGCGGGGTGAACTTGTAGTCCTTCCCGATGACGATCGTCACCTGTCCCTGCTCTTCGGGAGTCAGCCCCTTGGCATCCTTCGCGAGCGGCAGTTTCAGGAGCTTCGAGAACCAGTTTGCCGCCTCCCCGTCCTGGGGCGTCTGTCCCACGATGAACGTTGCGTTCTGTTTCTCGATGGACGCGTTGGCCGTGTCGGCCACGGAGAAGTCGAAGCGGATGAGTTCGTTGGCCAGCGTCGCTGCGAGGCCCCTCTTGCCGCTGGCGTTGAGGATCATGATCCGGGAGGGGTTGAGGAACACGGTACGGTTATGGATGAGCAGGTTCACGAAGGCGGAGACTTGCTTCCACGTCACCGGGAATTCCGGGATGGAGACGGGCAGGAGAACGGAAGCACCCCCGAACTGATCGCGCGGCGGGGAGTAGAGGAAGCCGCCCGGTTCCGCGAGGGATGAGTAGAGGCCGTTACGGTCAGAGAGTTGCAGCGAAATGACCTTCGTGCGGTCGAGGCGCTGTGCCATCTTGGCCGCACCGAGGAGTTCGCTCGTGGTCATCGTCGTCTCCACGTTCTTTGAGAGGATGTTGTAGAGCGAGAGCAGCTTCCCCGGGCTACGGATGATTCCTTTTTCCTGTGCCTTCCCCCCCAGAGCCTGAATGATCTGCTGCTGGCGTGCGGAGCGACCGAAATCGCTCGTTGTGTGACGGCTGCGGGCGTACTTCAGTGCTGTCGCTCCATCAAGGTGCGCTGGGCCGGCTTTGATCTCGAAGGTCTGGTACGTGTAGTCCGGTCCCGGGTATTCCCTATCGACGATGTCGTAGGGCACGTCGATATCCACACCTCCGATCGCGTCCACAGCCTGCTCGAAGCCGCTGAAATTGGCCATCACGGCGTGGTGAATCTCTATCCCCAGTTTCCGTCCCAGCTCCGCCATCAGCTCCTTCATCGATTCCCTCGATGCTTCCGCTGCGCTCATTCCGTCACTGCGCAGGGAGCTCTTGTAGTTCCTGTAGAGCTCATTGATGCGCCCCTTGCCCATCTTTTCGGTGGACAACATGTAGAGATCGCGCGGGAGGGAGAGAAGGATCGCGCTCTTCGTATGTTCGGGATCAACGCTCGCTACCATGATCGTGTCCGTGAGATCGATGCCGTCGTGATCATCGTCGCCCTTCCCGAGGAGGAGGACGTTGGTGAAGCCGTCCTTGTCCGCCGGGAGAGCTGATCCTGCGGTATTGAGGAACGATGTGAGACTGATGACTTTCAGTGAAACGAGTGCGCGCACGACGCCTGTGAAGAGGACGAAGGCGAGGAGGATGCTCAAGAGGATCACGGTCACGCGCTTGAGGATCGTGAGGCGCTTGCCGTCGACCGTTCCTGTCATCTTTTTCCACAGCTTCAGGAAGCCGGATGGGCCGGAGGTTTTTGCCTTGGTGGAGCCGTTCGTGCTCTTGTCCTTTTTCTTGCTCCACGGGAACGCTCGCGGCCGCTTCTCCTCGCGGATGCGACGAGTTTGGAAAGTCATCGACGGGAGTATAGGGGAGTATTGATGTTTGTGGAAGCCAAAGAGCTTGCGGGGAAAGTAAGGAAGGGCAGGAAAGGCAGGAAAGGCAGGAAGGTTTCTCAGGCGATGGCTGCTTTCGGCTTCTGCGCCGTCAGCTTCCACATCCAGTACCCCGAGAACAGTGCGAAGAAGAGATTGAGCCAGAAGAAGATCCAGTTTGCCGAGAGGTAGCTGAAGGCGGCCACGAGGGCGCTGCCGGAGGCGAGCAGGACTTCGCGGCGGAAAGTTCCGATCTTCATTGCGTAGCCGATCGCGATACCGGCGAGTCCCAGAATGAAGATGACTGTCTGATAGCCTTCGAAGAGGGAGAGAGACCATCCGATGAAGACGAGTGCGCCGAGGGAGAGTACTGAGGCATCGAACCGGTCCGGCGTATCCGCCATCATGAGGATGCTTGAGAGGTTGATGAAGAGTTCCAGGATGAGGAAGAAGATGAGGCCGCCTTCCCGCCATCCGAGCCAGGAGTAGACGAGCATGAGGAAGCCGCCGACGGCGAGGAGCCAGTTTTTAAGCGAATGCGTGGGATGTGACGTTGGGTGATCAGGATAGGCAGCGCCGCAGACGAGGATGATGGAGCCGAGGAGGCCCGTGAGGAATGTGGGAGTCATGGTTGGAAGTATAGGAGGACCGTAGGTTTGTGGTAGTTGTAGAGGTTGCGGGGATGGCAGGAAGGGCAGGAGGGTTACGCATGAAACATGCTCCACAGAACGGCGTAGACGATCGGCTGGTGCACGAGGTAGATCACGAGCGAATGCCGTCCCGGAAAGCCGAGGAAACGCGTGATGTTCGTGTTCGGGAGGTGCCAACGCAGCATCCGTCGGTTGTAGAGGAGATTTCCCATCGCGAATCCGAGGAGGATCGCCGAGAGCCACGGGAAGAGCGGGAAGTAGTCGACGGAGACGAATTCTGCGGGAACGAGGCCGAATGGAAGAAGCAGCGACGTCGTGACGGTCCTCATTTGCACGATGCGACCAAGGAAGAAGATCGGTACCGCGAGGAGTGCGTTCCATTCCCGAAGCGGCAGCAGGATGGGGAGGAGGAAGATGGCGACTGCAATCAGATGCAGGATGCCGAAGCGGACGTAGAGCGGTCCGACCATGAAGTATGTCGCGAGGGAAACGAGCATGGCGCCTGCGAGGACGAGGAGCGATTTTCGAAAGGAGTTCCTGAAGATCATCATCCACGTCTCCCCCCGTGCCTGTCGCCTGCCCGACGATACGGCGAAGCTCACGCCGACGAGGAGGAGGAAGAGGTTGGCCGTGATACGCTCAAGCAGAAACCAGTCGTCTGAGAGGGGATCGATGGAGAAGTCGTAGAACGCGTAGAGGTCGAAGGCTGTGTGGTAGACGGTCATCAACACGATCGCGGCCGTGCGCGCGATGTCGATTTCCGCATGTCGGTTATTTCCGTTGTCCATGTCCATGATTGTAGAGCCGCCCTGCAGGGCGGCTCTACCCCGTTTTTCGAACGCGCACGGCCGCGAGCAAACAAAAAAACGCCCCCGTATTCCGGAGGCGTTCTTTGGTTGCGAGAGTTGATCTCACGCACCAGCGGCCTGCCGCTGTGCGAAGAAGCAATCCTTGCAGAGGACGGGCTTGCCGCCCTCCTCGACCGGTCGCGGTTTGAACGGAACCTCGCACTGCGCGCCACACTTGGCACAGACGGCCGCGTGCATTTCGCGCGTCGTGAGACGCTCGTTCTTGCGCTTCTGGCGGCAGTCCTTGCAGCGCTGAGGAGCGCTCAAGTTGCGGGAGTTGTAGAACTCCTGCTCACCTTCCGTGAAGGTGAATGTCTGGCCGCAATCGCGACACTGTAGCTGCTGATCAGCCATAGAAAGAAAGAAGGAAATAAGAATGCATAGTTCCTTCTATCCTGTTTCTCGGAGACCGATAGTACTGGTCGAAGGATATGCTACGGGGCATTGTAGAGAGGATTGAACGTAGTGTCAATGTAGCGGGAAGAGCTTGGAGAAGCCGTAAAGTGCGGAAGAAGCCGAAGAATTGGAGAAATCCAAAGAAACCAAGGATGCAGGATCCCTGGTTTCTGGATTCAACAAAGGAAGTGATTTACTTGAGGGAAACCTTCGCGCCGGCGGCTTCAAGCTTTTTCTTCCATCCGGCTTCGTTCGTTTCGCTCCCGCTCAACGAGCTACGCCGAGATTGGACTTTGAGTTCGGGATATGAAAAGACCCGGATGCCGCGGCGTAGCGCAGCGAAGCCGGGCCTTTCTGAATTCGATTACTTGAGTGAAACCTTGGCTCCTGCTGCTTCCAGTTTCTTTTTCCACGCATCGGCATCGGCCTTGGCCACGCCTTCCTTGATCATCTTGGGGGCGGAGTCGACGATGGCCTTCGCTTCGCCGAGAGGCAGGCCTGTGATCTCGCGGATCACCTTGATGACGCCGATCTTCTGGGCGCCGGAGTCCGTGAGCTCGACGTTGTAGGAGGACTTCTCCTCTTCGGCTGCGGCGGGGGCGGCGCCAGCTGCGGCGACGGCCACGGGAGCGGCGGCGGAGATGCCGTACGTCTGCTCCATGAATTTCACGACGTTATTGAGCTGGATGACGTTGAGCTTCTCCAGCGCGTCGATCACTTTCTGTTCGTCTGCGGTGAGTGTCATGTCGGCCATGATAGGGAAGGGGTAGAGGAAGTAAGAAAGGGTAGAAAAGTAAGGAAGGGCGGAGAGGGATCACGCAGCGGGGGCGGATTCCTTCTTCTTCGCCATCTCGCTCAGAGCGCGGGCGAAACCGGAGAGCGGCGAAGAACAGATGCTGGCAAATTTCTGGAGTGGGGAGCGGATCATGCCGGCAAAGGTCGCGAGGAGCACCTGACGGCCGGGGATCTGGGCGAATTCTTTCGCTTCCGCCTGGGAGAGCAGCTTGCCCTCGAAGACGCCGCCGAGGAACGAGATCTGCGGGTGATCCTTGGCAAACTTGAATGCGATCTGCGCTCCGGCGATGGGGTCTGTGAAGCTGAAGATGCAGGCGACCGGTCCGTCGAGAACGGAAGCGGGGAGCTCGGGAAAGCCTTTCTCTTTCGCGGCGATCTCCATGAGGGTCTTCTTGGCCACTTTCATCTCGGCGCCTACTTCCTTCAGTTTCTTGCGGAGCGCACTGACGTCGTGCACCTTCATGCCGATGTAGTGCGTGAAGACGACGGAGGAGGACTTCGAGAACTTGTCCTTGAGGACTTCTAGCTGTTCGGCCTTTTGAGCTTTGGTGAGAGCCATGTTCGAGAGTAAGAGAATAAGAGAGTAAGAGGGTTTGCAGCCAAATTCCCCCAGATATAGAAAGGTCTCCCTTTCTATGTCCGGGAGACCAGCGAGGAACACGGCACGAACCACCAAGCCGGGGCCGAGTGACCGATGCTGTATTCCTCGGAGGGGCTTATTTCGGCCTGCGGCCTTGTGCCCTCGGTCTTCGGACTAAAGCAGTCTAGTGACCTTTACCCGGAAGTCAAGAAGACTTACAGATACCTCCGTCTCCATGTTTTTCTCTCCATGAGGAACGGAAAGGTGCATGCTACGATACGTTCATGCGCATTGTGCTCCAGAGAGTGAAGCAGGCATCTGTGACTGTTTCCGGTGAGACCGTCGGGTCGATCGGGCCTGGTTATTTGCTCCTGCTGTGTGCCATGAAGGGTGACACGGAAGTGCAGGCTGACTGGTTGGCGGAGAAGGTCAGCGGACTGCGGCTCTTCGATTCTCCGGAGGGGAAGATCAACGACCGCTCCATTCTTGAGGTTGGTGGGGAGATCCTCGTCGTGTCGCAGTTCACTCTTTCCGGGGATGTCTCGAAGGGGAGGAGACCGGATTACACGGCGGCAGCCGGCCCGGGAGAAGGGGAAAGACTGTATAAATATTTTATACAGAAACTTCAAACACTCGGGATCCGGAAGGTCGAGAACGGCCGTTTTGGTGCCATGATGGATGTGACACTGACCAATGACGGGCCTGTCACACTTCTGCTGGAACGCTCCTGACGAACGGGCGGAAAGCCTGTTTCTTCGTTGAGCGCTTGCGGGCCCGTGCGATAGACTGTCGTTTCCGGTTCTGTCCCTCTCTCATGTCTCTGTGGACTTCCGCCGTGACACCGCTCCTGGACAAACTCCGCAAGGGGGAGGCCTCGTTTGACGATCGCAGATTGAAAGCGGCATTTGAGCTGGCGGAGCAGCTCTACCGCGGGAGGGATCACTGGACGGATGTCCCTCTCCTTGTGCATGCCCTGGGTGTCGCGCAGGTGCTGGTACCCTTTGAGCCGGATGAAGACACGGTGATTGCTTGTCTCCTGCAGCACGCGCTCCAGGCGCGACAGACCACACTCGCGGAACTCGAGGAGCAATTTGGCCCGCAGGTGCGTCGTATCATCTCGGGCGTGCATCTCCTCTCGCATGTCACGATGCGTGGGAGGCGCAACTCCATTGAGGATCTTCGGCTCATGCTCGTATCGGTTTCGGATGACATTCGTGTGATCCTCATCCTCCTCTGCGAGCGACAGTACGCCCTCGAGCACCTCTCTCTCCTGCAACAGGACGACAGGCGGCAGCTGGCGCAGGACGTGCTCCACCTCTTCGCACCCGTAGCCGCCCGTCTCGGTATTCACTCCCTCAAGCAACGACTGGAGGCTCTGGCCTTCCCCATCGTCTACCCGGCGGACGCTCAGCACGTAGCAGAGCAGCTCGCGCACATCCGCAAGCGTCACGGTCCCTTCCTTCCTCAGACAGCCAATCTCCTTTCATCGGCGCTCGCGGAGCAGGGGATCGCTGCGTCTGTCGCCGCGCGGGAGAAGCTGCCTTTCAGCGTCTTCAACAAGATGCGGCAGAAAGCGCTTTCGCAGGTGGACTCGCTGCCGGATCTCTACGGGCTCCGGGTTCTCGTGGACACCGAAGAGCAGTGCTACCGCACGCTCGGGTTCCTCCATCGCATCGGACTGCCCATGACCAACCGCTTCAAGGACTACATCGCATTCCCGAAACCGAACGGCTACCGCAGTCTCCACACCACCGTCGGGAAGCTTCCGGGCGTGCCGGAAGGGGTGTTCACGGAGGTGCAGGTGCGCACGCGCGCCATGCACCGCGAGGCTGAGTACGGAATCGCCGCACACTGGAGCTACAAAGAGGGTGGTACTGCCGAGCAGGCACTGGCCCGCGTGTCGCTCCATCATGTTCTCACGGAGCAGCACGAAATGGAGGACGAGGGCGCGCCCACGTTCGTCGATCATATCTTCGTCCTCACACCCAAGGGCGACATCGTCGAATTACCGGAAGGAGCGACTCCCCTCGACTTTGCGTTCCAGATCCACACAGATCTCGGTCTCGGCTTCCGGTCCGCGCGCGTGAACGAGGCGGTCGTGCCGCTCGACTATCAACTGGAGAACGGAGACGTGGTGGAAGTGCTCACGAACCGCGTGCCGAAGCCGTCTACGGAGTGGCTGCAGCTCCTCAAGATGGCGTCCTCCCGCTCGCGTCTGAAGCGCTACCTCTACTCACTCCACCGCGAAGACTACGTGGCGCGCGGGCGGGAATCGATCAATGAGGATCTGCGCCGCCTGCACATGCCGGCCCTCGATAACGACTTCACGCTCCTGCGTTTCTATGATGGGAAGGAACTGGCGTTCTCGGAACGCGAGGACCTGCTCATGAAGATCGGGCAGGGATCGGAGCGGGCAGGCGCGCTCCTCCCGCACCTCGATGCGCTTGCCGGTGTCCGGTTGCTTCCCTCGAAGCGGAAAGTGAGTGTCCTCAGGAAGATGGCGTTCCCCGTGGCTGTCGAGGGGAACATGTCCATGCCGCTGCGTTTCGCCAAATGCTGCAAACCGGAAACAGGGGAGAGGAGCGACATCATTGGTTCCGTCGCGCGCAAGGGCGAGGTGATCGTGCACCGGGCGAAGTGCCGGATGCTCAAGCTCGCCAATCCCGGGCGGCAGGTGAAGGTGTGGTGGAGGGAGGAGGAGAAACCTGTGGCAAAGAAAGCTTCCACGTCGAAGAAGGCTGCGGCGGCGTCGGGGAGTAAGAGAATAAGAGAATAAGAGGGCACCTTCGAACGGCTTCAGAACCAGCAAAAGCGCCCGGATCCTTCCAGGCGCCTCGCTCTTTCGATCGGAACTTACTCGAACCGCTCCATGCCCCGGAAGTAGATGTCACTTTCGTTCCGCGGCCCCCAAACCTCGATGCGTCCGAGATCCCGTTTCTCTTCTGGTCTTCTCCCACGGAGTCCAAGACTGTGGCGCAGCACCATCGAGAATTTGTCTCTTTTGCACGATTGGCATCGCACCCGTTCATCGTCCAAATGGAGGTCGAGTCCCAGGAGATGCACGACCAAGTTGTAGTATGTAAGCTCTACCAAGTGGGGAGTCTCTTCGTAGGTGAAGAGCATCTTCCCGCTCATTCTGGTGGTGTCATCCGGGACGATGTCGCTCCGAAAGAGCAACGGTCCACCTTGGATCGGTTCGTCCGCCCACGTCTCTTCCCTGTGGGCTTCCGGGATCATGCCCTTGGGGAGGATCGGGCGGAGCTTGGAAAGCGATGCATGCGGGACGTCGAGCAGAACAAATTGCTCTCTATTCTGCAGTCCCTCCAGCTTCGTCACAATTCTCCCCAGCTTCTGCCAGCGGTCCGCCTGCACGGCCGGAGAATAATCCACGAGTCCGAAGAGCTCGTAGGTTTCTTTCCGTCCGACGAACCGGGGGCCTAGCAGTGCCCGGGCAGCCTGTTCCACAGCTTCTTCCGGGGGCTCCAAGGGAGTGATTCGTCGCAGCTCTACCATGAGCCTCCAGCTGACCCATGTGTCTTCTGCGATGAAAGTTCCCAGCCTCGTTGTCAGTTCATGTCTCTCCAATCCCTTCATCACCTCATTCGATAAGCCACGTTCTAGCGCGCACATGGTGCGAACCTCCTACGTGATACCCGTACCGCGGGTGCGGACCGGTCTCGACAGAGACAAGCGCCCCGGGGACTTCTCAATCCCGAGAGCGCTCGTCTCACGTCGATGTTCAGTGTTCCGATCATGTGAAAGAGCCTTTACATTCTACAATCATCAAGACATTGAGCAACGAAGGTATTTTGGCTTGCAGAGGCCATATTCACAATCCCTGTTACTCTCTTATTCTCTTCTTTCTAAGCAGCGAGCATTTCTTCAACCAGTTTTTCTACTTTCTTGCGCCATACCAGCTGCTCATAGTCCTCCGTTCCTTTCTGGAACCTCGCCGCCGCCTTCTCTTTCTCCGCCGGCTCCGCCCCCGCGAGCGCCGCCTTGATCTCGCGCTGGATTTCCTCGTCGCTGACCTCGATCGTGCGGTCGGCGAGGAGTTGCTCCACGCCGAAGCGCAGTTGCAGGCGCTTCTCCGCCTGCTCGTGCATTTCCTTGCCGAAGTCTTCCGGCTTCTTCTTGGTCTGCTTCAGCCAGTCCTCCAGTGAGACGTTTCGCTGCTGCAGCTGTTCCTCGAATTCGAGGAAGAGTCCGCGTTCCGTCTCCTCGATCAGTTCCGGTGCCAGATCCACCTTCGTCGCCTTGCGGATAGCTTCGAAGAGCTCGCGTTCGCGGCGTTCGCGGTCGGCGGACAGCTCCTGTTCCTTCAGCGAAGCTCCGATGCGTTCGCGGACCGCAGGCGCCGATTCTCCGAGACCGTGCTTCTTCGCGAACTCGTCGTCGAAGACCGGCACCGTCACTTCCTCCACCTTCGTGACGGTCGTGTGAAAGGTCACCGGTTTCTCCCGCAGGTGCTCCGCGTGGTAGTCCTTCGGGAAGGTGAGCTCAAACTTCTTCTCGTCGCTGCGCTTCATGCCCACGAGGGCCTCTTCGAAGCCCGGGAGCAGCGTCTTGCTCCCGATGACGACGCCAAATCCGCGTGTCCGGATTCCCGCCACTTCCGCTCCTTCTTTGTCCGTTCCGTGGAAATCGATCGTCACCTGATCGCCCTCCTTCGCTTCCCGCTCCACCTCCTTGGCCTGCTGCTCCTGTCTGAGGAGGTACTGCACCATCCGCTCGACGTCTTTCTCGTCCGCTTTCGGTTCCTTCTTCGTGATCTTGATCTTGTCCGCTCCCTTCACGCTGACGTTCGGCTTCTCCACGTAGGTGATGGTTACCTTGAGGGGTTTCGCCGATTCCACCTGCAGTTTCGGCATGATGATCGGCTTCAGAGTGTGCTCCTTCGGGAGCGTCTGGAGCAGCGGGAGGGCGAGCGCACGCACGATTTCCTCGAAGACGGCCTCCGGTTTGAGCTGCTCCTTCACCATGTCGGCGGGGGCCTTCCCCTCGCGGAAGCCGGGAATCCTCACCGAAGCGCTGAGTTTTGCGATGACGCCCTGCTCTGTCTTCGCCACTTCTTCGTCCGAGAACGAGATTGTGAATTGAGTTCTGTTCTGGGAGAGTTTTTTCGGAGTGATTTGTGACATGGGAGAGGGGAAAGTCGTCTTGGAAGCGCTGAGGCATCCTACAGAAGGCAGGAAAGGCAGGAAAGGCAGAAAGGGCAGGAAGGAACGGCTATGACCTCTCTTCTGCCTTCCTGATCACTTCCAGAATACCAGCAACGCGCTTGCCACGAAGAAGGACGAGTACGTTCCGATGAAGATTCCGAAGATGAGGGCGAGGATGAACCAGCGGATGCTCTCGGCGCCGAGGAAGAAGAGGGCAGTGAGCATGATGAGCGTCGAGAGGCCCGTTCCGAACGTGCGCGTGATGCTTTCTTTCATGCCACGCACGGCCGTGTCGGTGAAACTCTCCGACCGGTTCTCGAAGGACATGTTGGCGCGGATGCGGTCGAAGATGACGATCGTGTCGCTCGTGGAGTAGGCGAGGACGGTGAGGAGCGCCGTGACGAAGAGCGTGTCGAATTCAAAGCTCGTGAACTGTCCGATGACGATGAAGACGCCGGTCGTGATGAGCACATCGTGGAGGAAAGCGACCACGGCAAGCACACCGAATTTCCAGGGGCTGAGCTTGCGCGGCATCTTGCGGAAGGCGAAGGCGAGGTACGCGACGATGATGACGGATGCGACGCTGAGGGCGACGAAGGTATTGCGCTTGAGGCTCGCGGAGACGCTCGGCCCGATGGTGTTGAATTGCAGCTCCCTCGCTTCCGGGAAGGTCTGTTGGATGTGCGCGAGGAGACTGACGTGCTCCTCGTTGCTGAGCGGACGCATGCGGATGCTGAAGGAGCTCCCGCCACCCAGGTCTTTCACCGCGGATACCGCAACGTTCTCGAGCGAGGTGCCGTCTGCCGTCTTCCAGGACTTCGCGATGGTGCTGAGCTCATCCTTCGTCTTGCCGGCAGGCAACGACAGGGACATGAGGGTTCCTCCCGTGAACTCGATCGAGAACTTCGGTCCGGGAGAGAAGAGCAGCACGGCGGAGGCGAGTGCGGCGACCGCAGAGATCGTGAGGCAGATTTTGGCGATGCGGATGAACGTCATAGTGGGGAGAGTGTAAGGGAGAGTGGACCGTTGTGGAAGCGCCGATTGGGATTTGAGACTTGGGATTTTTCACGTCGAAAGCCCCAAAGTCCAAGGATCCAAATCCCAAGGACGGCACTCTAGTCTTGGCCCTATTGATTTTCCAGAGAGATTGAGAGAAGACCACTATTCTCCCGGACAGACCAACGAAGTGCATCGGAGGCGGGCGCAAATGTTGAAAGGAGAGCGTCGGCCGTGTGGAGGGCGAGAACGTCGCGGAGTGCGGTTCGGAGGAGAGCCCGGTCCATCCAGCCGCCTGCGATCAGGTTCCCATTGCCGGGGAGGGCGGCTGCTGCTGCGGAGCCGCTGGTTACCTGTCCCAGCCAGTCGGCGTCATTCGTCAGGATCAGCTGGTTGCCGCGGCGAGCGGTGAGGAGACCGTCGCGGGTGTCGTTGCGTTGCGTCCGGCGAACGTCCCATCCGTTCTCCGTGTCCTGCGATGTGGAGAGGAGTGACGGGTTATCGGTGATCGTCACCGAGGTGAAGCCCTGCTCGAGCGTCCGTCGGGTGACAATGCCGGTCGAGAGACGCTTCGCTGCGCTCTCATGCAAACGATCCAGCGTCTTCCTCAGGTCTCCTTCCGTCTCCGCCGAGAGGAGGAAGCGGATGGAGCCCGTTCCTGTTTCCTGCTTGAAGAAGGAAATATTTCCCCGCAGATGCGGCAGGACGTCTTCACGCAGACTCACGTCGTCCCCCATCAAATCTTTCCACTGTGCGGTCATGACGCCTTCTCCCAGTACCTTCGAGGTGTCGGAGAGCGCCATGTGTTCCAGCATGTCGGCGGGATGCTCGAGAGAGAGCGCGAATGTCGGTTCGGGCGTGAAGGAGAGGGGAGCGGGGGCGGGAGAGCCGAGGCTGGGGGCCAGCGCGGTCAGCGACGCACCGCTGCCGGAGAAACCGATGAGGACGAAGGGGTCACTGAGAGAGGCGACGAGGGCGCGATCAGGTTCCGTTGCCGATGCGGCGAGGAGCAGGCGCGTGTCGAGATAGAGCCACTTGCCGGTGGCGGCGTGCGTGAGCACCCGAAAGCCCGGTTGCCATGAGAGCGATTGCCTCGCGGGGGCGGAGAGGAGAGATGCAACTTCTTCCGAGGAAGTTCGTACGGCAAAGTTTTTCGTATCGCGCTCCATGACAGAGCTCATGGCCAAGCGCGTTGCCCCACTGATGAAGCTGACCCAACCGAAGTCTCCGGAAGGGAGACGGAGCATGGCGATATCCACGTCAGGACGATCGGAGAGGGGGGAGATCTCGGAGAACAGCGGGAAACGGTGCAGGAGGCGCAGCCGGTCTTCCTCCGTGAGGCCGTGAACGTACGCGACGGTGTTCTCGGCGGGGAGGAGATCGGCCGGTTCAGGATTTCCCCGGAGCAGGATGTACGCCCCGCCTCCGAGAATGATCAGGGAGAGGGCAATGCCAGCCGTGAGAAAGAGAGTGAGCCTGAGCTTTCCGGATGTTGTGGCCATTTTGTCCTACTGTAGCGGAGGATCTGAGATCCTCAACATGAGTACAAAATGTATTCATATCATACTTCTTCCTTCTGGCCATACCAAAATATTGCCTATCCTGAATGTGGGTGTACGATGTCCCGATTTGCGAACGGCATGAGTGCAGCAAATCAAGACAGCCACATCCACACACACCCGCCCCGGGGCGATCACACAAAAAGAACCGACACGACCCTGCTCTCTGACACCATCGACCATCGAGAAGTGAGGATTCGTTCTCACTTCTGAGTGGAGAGAGGGGTGGCCGCTTCTGCGGCCCGTCCCGCAGGGCGATCCGCCCGTTCACGCTCGGCTTTACGCCATCTGACGGGGATCTGGTTCGTCAACATGCCGGGACATTTCCATGCATCCGGGGATGCACGGACCGCCAAACATACACACAAAATGGCGCGGCTACCTCCCTCTCTGCTCTGCGACGTCGCGCTGCGAATGTGAGGATGCTTCAGCAGCGTGCTCCTGCTTCTCCCCAGTGCCTCCCAAGAGACCTCGTCTCTTCGCGGCAGGCCGGTCCGGGGACTTCGGAGGGTTCCGAGGAGAAACAAGAAACCCCAGCACGGCAGAGAATCGAGGGCTCCTCCCCTCACTGTCCCCCTTCACAGAAACGGCTCAGCGCTCGACTCTTGTGATTCGGCGTTGATAGTCCCGAGAAGGGAAAGACAAACACAAAAAGGTTCCGAAAGGAGCCTTTTTGTTTTGCATGGAAGGGCCACCTACGGTGTCCCTCCCATGATCCCACCCTTCCCTCAGCGGTATCGCTCCAGGCGGGCGAAGCCCGCCTTCGCGATAGCTATTGCACTTTACGGATATTGACAATTATAATAAATATAGTATTATCCTCGATATGAACGTGAGGGAATACATGCGGAAATCTTTGGAGCATTTCGGCCTCACGGAGGGGGAAGCCGCGGTCTACTGCGCGATTCTTCAGTCGGGCAGCGGTGTGTGCGTGGAGCAGATCAAACAGGAGGCGAAATTGAGTACCTCCGGTGCATACAAGATCGCGAACGCACTGGCGGAGAAGGGTTTCGTGGTGCCCGTGAAGAAGAGTGGAAGCACATCGTTCACTGCAGTCACTCTCGACAAGGCCGCGCAGAAACTCGCGGCGAAAGGCCGGAAGTTCATGAGGATGTCCGAGAAGTTCCACGAATTGCAGACGCTCGCAACGGTGACGGAGGATACGGACGTGTATGAGGGGAATGATCTGACGGATTACTACCTCTCCATCCCGCATCAGATTAACGACTTCATTTGGTGCGTCGGATCGTTCGAGGCCGTGATGAACTTCTTCGGATCGGAGGTGGAGCGGGATTTCATTCGGTCTCGCGTGCGGAAAGGCATGAGTGCGGATGCCGTCATCTTCGACGATTCTCTCTTCTCGAAGGAGCTCGTCGGGCGGGATGTGGGGGAGAAGCGGGAGACGCGGTTGATCCCGCACAGCACCTATCCTCGCGGATTCAGCTACCTCTTCGGGAACACGTGCCTGGATTTCTACAAGGATGCGGAGAATCAGGTGAAGGTGCTCAAAACCGAGTCACCCGATCTCGCGCGCTCTCGGCTGATCCAGTACCAGACGCTCTGGAATTCCACGGCGAAGTAGAAAGGAATTACCAATATTTTCCTCTATCCGAAGCGGAAGTTCTTTGTGTATGGCGGCGAAACATCCGGGAAATGTACGTAAAGAGAAATGTACATATGATGGAGGCATCTTTCCTCACCTCCCATGTCACATATTGATTCGGTAAATGAACTCGAACAGTTGGGGTTGAAACCCGATGATGCTCTCCGTCTCTCCGGTTGGGAGCTCATTGAACAACTTCGGGGCCATCTGGATGATGTGGAGATCGAATCCATGTGTGAGATTCATCGGAGGTACAGGGAGGTGCTGGAACCCCGAGTCGAGCGCGAGGCATGTCGCTACTCATCCTTCAATTCGTGGGGAGCATTTCGTGGGTATCAGGAGGGAATTGCTCAGCGTCTGCGGAGCCTCTTGGCATGCGGGGTGGCGATGTCTCTCGAAGAGGAGCGGCCGGCGCCGAAAGGGGTAGAACAGCTGACCGAACGTCAGATCAAGGATGTCATTGGAACGCTGCGCGAACTGTTCATGAGTGAGACCGAGGGGCAATACGTTCGGCAAGAGGGAATGGATTTCAATAACATCGAGCGCGCGCTCCGTGATGCGGAACTCAATCCTCATGCGCTCTGGAGTCTCTCACGCATGCAGGAGATCGAGGCGTACCCGGATCTCCTTGCCGAAACTCCTGACGCATATGTCATTGGCGAATGCTTCCATTGCCAGACCATCTTCGATAGTTCACCCGCTCATGATCGTGTGCGTAACTCATATCAGCATGCTCTTCAGCAGGCAGGCGAACTTGGCGTTGGATTAATGGGATCTTGGACATACAACTTTGCCTTCCGTCATAGTGGATTCTGGGAGGGGTTCGAATTCCTGCGTACGAGCAAGAAACTTCAGGACGAGACGACGTACATCCGTGGCATGTTGGATGGGCTTGGAACTCAAACCATTGAACTTTCGGATCTCTCACCTATTTCCACCGGTCCATACATCGGTTGGCGCGGGGAGTTGCTCGTGAAGAAGCATCCCAAGGTGCAGCAGTAGGCGATCGAGCACTACAGGCTCACCAGCTTCTCCTTCACATCATCAAGCGTCGGGTCGAGTATCAGTGTCTTCGAACATGCGGTGATACTCAGTCGAGTCTCAGTTCTTTTCCCACTCTCCCACCCGGAGTGGAGGACTTGCCCGGATCGTTTCCATCGATCGTTTGCCTCTGAATGTCCTCATACATCTGTGGGATGCGTGTACCGGGAGGGAGGTCCGGTATGGGAACGAAGTGTGTGGCGCCGAAGACGGTTTCATGCAGTCGTCGGAAACGATCGAAGCTGATCGTGTGGATGGTCAGAGTAACAGGTTGTCCTTTGGTATTCCTTATGTCTGAGACGGGGAAGGGGATAGCCGGCACTTCCATGGCCGCCCTCCAATATTCCTCCGGAGCGCTCGTCGGAGAGATCTTTTCCGCGAGAGTGTCCGCTATCTCTCGTTGCACTCTGTCGATCATTTTCCGTACGGCTGCGTCGCATGTCGGTCCCATTTCGTCCACGTAGACATCCAGGCATGTGGCGGTCCAGGAGCAACCGTTGAAACGTGGATCCTCATACGCAAGAACTGTGAATTGAGATGCATCCGGCCAGTGCTTGGATTCTGGGATGGGGGGCATGGAACGGGAAGTGTAAAGAAAACTTCGCGCATTTCAATACGCGACAGATCTTCTTTCGGAGAGGCAGTCTAAAGATCCACCAATTTCTGCTTCACATCATCGAGCGTCGGGTCCAATTCCAATGCCTTCGTGAAGGCCGTGCGGGCCTCGTCCTTCAGATCCTTCGCAGCGGCGCTGTAGCCGAGCAGGCTGAATGCCTTGCCGGAGTCCGGCCACCGTTCGGTTGCGCTCACGGCTGCGGCATGTGCCTCGTCGTTCTTTCCTGCCTGCAGCGCGAGGCCGACGAATTTCTCGATGCTCGCAAGGTCGGAGCCGGAAGCCGTGGCCAGCTCGCGGTACTGATCGAAGGCGAGGGAGGTATTGCCGGAGGCGAGCGCGGATGCAGCGATGGCACGACGGACTTCCCGCTCGGGCTGGAAGCCGTTTCGGAGTGCGTACTGCAGGAAGGTCTCGGCGTTCTTGTAGTCCTTGAGCGCTGCGTACGTGCGTCCGAGGAAGTACTGAATCTCGGGTTTCTCCGGGTCGAGCGCGTACGCACGTTCGAGTGAGGCGAGTGCAGGTTCGTAACGTTCCGTCACGAGTTCGCAGTACCCCTTCACGATCCATGCGTCGCGGTAGTCATCCTGCTGCGCCGTGACGTTTGTGAGGAGCGGGAGGGCGATCTCGCACTCCTGCACCTGTGCGAGCGCACGGGAGAGGAGCGTCAGGAGGTGCGTTGCCGTGCTCTCCGGAAAGAGGTCATACTCCTCGTATGCGGAGAGGAGTGTGCGAGCCTGCGCCCGGAGGACCGGGTCCCAGCCCGCCTCCACGGCCTTGAGCTCTTCCTGTGCCGTCGCGTGGTCACCGCTGACGATGGCGAGGAGAGCGGCACCGTAGTGTTTCTGCGGAGAGTCGCCTGCTTCCGAGAGGAGGTCTTTCGCTGCGTCCGGTTCGTTCTTCCGGAGCGCAATCGAGACGTCGAGGAGGAGAATGTCCTCCGCTCGTGCGCCCTCGCGTCTGAGGCGTTCCACCGTCCCCTCGGCACCGGCGATGTCTCTGCGCTGCAGCTGTGCGGTGACCAGTTTCTTCAACGCCATCACACCGCCATCGGCATCCACGGATTGCCGGTACTCTTTCTCCGCCCCCTGCCAGTCGCCAGAGAGCGCGAGCAGATCGCCCTGACGCAAATGCAGGAGCGCACGGTCGCCGGTCCAGGCATCATCCGATGATTGCGTGAGGTTGGCGGCGAGGTCGAGCGGAGCGCGGAGCTTCTCGCCGAGTCCCAGGAGTGCCTGTGATCGTTCCAGCCACAGGAAGCCGAGCAGAGCCGCTACGACGATGATCGCGGCGAGGATGGGGCCGAGGATTTTGGTGCGGAGGGACACGGGTGCTGAGAGTAGCGCAGGGCGGGCGGGAGTGCCACCTCTCGTGGGAGGGCAGAGAAGGCAGAAAGGGCAGAGAAGGCAGAAAGGACAGAAAGGGCAGAGAAGGCAGGGACGTTCCATGCGTACAAGGAACGCTCTTCTGCTGATGTGTTTGTTGAAAACGGCCTCCCCCTCCCCAGGAATAATTATTCCGTTCTGGATATTCGTTCCGCGATTTCACATGCTATCAACATGCGAACGAATGATGTTGGGTTCCGAAGGCTCATTGTGTGGCAGGAGGCCAAAAGACTTTGCGTTTCCATCTATCAAATAACGGCCTCTTTGCCGAAGAGTGAACAGTTCAACATGACATCTCAACTGCGGAGAGCTACCAGTTCCGTGATGGCGAATATTGCTGAGGGTTCTGCGATGCCTACGAAGGCGCACAGGATTTTTTTCTATGTTCGGGCAAGGGGATCCGTTGTTGAGGTTGATACCTTCATCAATCTCGCATGTGCGCTGGGTATGGTTTCCGATGAAATTGCTCGTCCATATATTGATCATTGCGCAAGACTGAGTTTCCTTCTCACGAGACTCGTTCAAAGCTGACGTTCCTGCCCTTCCTTACGTTCCTGCCTTACTTGTCGATCGCCGGGCTCAATTCCCCATCCTCTCCCTGGCTGCTCTCGCCTTCGATCTGCGCCTTCGCAGCGGCTTCGGCGATGTGCTTGGGGATCACGGCTTCCACGGCGCCCCACTTGGCGTCGCCGTCTTTCGGCAAGAGGATCGTCACCTGGTCACCCACTTCGGCGCGGTAGAACGTGACGGAAGCGAGGAGGACGCGGAAGGCCTTGCCCTCGGCGAGCACCTTGTACTGACCGTCCTCCTGGATGAGGACGCCGAGCACGGTGCGGCGGGGAACCGGGGCGATCTGCTTGTAGATGAACTTGCCCTCGTCGGTGATGGTCAGCTTCATGCCGTCGCTCTCCACGAGTTTGCTCTTCGATGCGTAGTTGGCGGGGACCGGGTAGGTCTGGCCGCGTGCGTCCACCATGTTCTGCCCGTCGAAGATGCCTTCGATCACCCTTCCGCTTACCTGACCCGATGCCATGGTCCCGGCGCGCAGCACATGCCGCTCGCGGGCGGAATCGGTGACACCGGTCATTTCCCGCAGGAGCGCGTGCGCCGTCTTCAGCGATGCCTGCGCGCTGTCGATGAGTTCCTGTACCTGTACCAATGCGTCGTCGGACATAGAAGAGGGGAGAAGATCAGGAGTGCTTCCGTGCACTGACATCGGGGGGTCTGGACTGGAGCCGGGTACGCATCTCGATGTCTGTGAGGAGTCCTGCTTGGGCGCCCATTTGAGAGAGGACGCTCGTAGCGTTTATGGTACCTGCCTGGAGCATTGTTGGCAAGTCAAAACCATTCACGAGAGCCCACGTGCAGCCGATGCCGAACGCGTCACCGGCACCCGTCGTGTCCACGACATCTTCCCCTTTGGACGGGCAATACCAAGACCCGTTTTTATCTGTCGCCGTTGCTCCGTTGCCACCATCCGTGATGCAGACGATTCTCGCTCCCGTGTCGAGGAGCTTCTTCGTCGCCTCCTCCACATTCTCTTTCTTCGTGAAGGCCAGCGCTTCCTCCTTGTTCAGGAGAAGGAGCGACGTATGACCCAGCAATTGGAGATGCGCGGGAGCCGAACATCCCTGCTCCACCTGTGCGCCGCCGGGATTCCACGTGAGTCCCACGCTCCCTGCGGCCTGCCCCAATGCATGGGAGAGGTCATCCTGGATGGCGATGCTGTCCTTGTGCAGGTGGTTCAGGAAGATCCAATTCCGATGGCGAATCTCCTCGCGGTCGAACGTCACGTCATGCAGGTGCTCGTTGGTACCCGGTTCGTACAGAATGATCCGCTCTCCGCTCGAGACGGAGAGGATGATGGAGAAGCTGCTTGTCTCACCGTCGACCACCGTCGCCCAGCGCGTATCCACGTGTTCGCTCTGGAGATTTTTGAGGAGTTTCTCTCCCCACTGGTCGCTGCCCACGACGCCGCAGAATGCCGCGTCGCACTGGAGACGGCTGAGGCCGACTGCGGTATTGGATGCGCCACCGCCGCAGGTTTCGATGACGTCGAGCACACGGACTTTGGCGCCAATCGGAAGATTCAATGTCTTTCCCCCTCCATCCTCTTTCATGAACTTCTGATCCGTCCGGACGAAGAGGTCGAACGTGGCTCCTCCGATGGACATCGTGCGCGGCTTGGATCGGGAGGCGTCCATGGCGATGTCAGGAATGGTAGCGCGCCTCCATTGCGCGGAGGAACCGTTCATTGTTTTTTCTGTTGCTGCGACTGTGTGCCACGAAGAGGACGAATGCCGCACCGGCTACTCCCGCGGTCCACCAGACGAAGGAGGGGAGACCGTTTCGCTCGAGGAGGGGAGGCTCCGGGGCGGCCGGGGCCAACGTGTCATCGAAGCCGATCAGCGCACCCGACCCTTCAGGCAGCATGTCCGGCGGAGCAGCGTGGAATGCACCGGGCTGGAGCGGTGAGCCTTCCGCGGCGGCCGTGAGTTCCGGCAGAGGATCGCCGGTGGCCGCGACCGGCGTCACTTTCACGTAGTACGTGACACCCGGCAGGAGGTCGCGCAGTGTGAGAGATCGTTTTTCGTCTGCAGTCATGTCACCTCCCTTCATCGTTCGTACTTCACTCAGTTTGTCCGGAGAGACGCCGTACTCGATGCGGAAGGAGTCGATCGAGAGTTCACCGGGGAGGGACCACTCCGCGAGGAGGGCGGCGTCCTGCGGTGTCAGCGTGAGGGAGAGGCCGAGAGCCCGGGTGGAAACGATCTCGCTCTTGTCGCTCTCACGTTCTCCCTGTACGGCGGTGACGGCGAAGTAGTACGTCACGCCGCCCTTGAGTCCGGTGACGGTCGCTTCGGCTTGTGCGGCGTCCGGGGTGTCGAGCGTGTTGCCGAATTCTTCCGGTGTTTCTCCGACGTAGACGCGGTAGTGATCCACCGTTTCGGTGGTCAGGAGATCCCAGGAGAGATCTACACCTGCGGCCTGCGCTTTGACCTTCACGCGCTTCACCATCGGGAGCTTGCTGGGGCTAACCGTGAACGTTGTGAGGAGCTCGGAGCGGTTTCCTGCGGTGTCGCGCGAGAGGATGCTCGGGTGGTAGGTGCCCATTGCCGGTGCGGTGAAGAGCAGCTGGTACACGCCGGGTTTCAGATCATCTTCCGCCAGCGTGTACTCCTGTTCACTGAGGCGCATCTTCACGTCCGACAGTCCCGGCTCGCCCTGTACAACGAGGAGGACTTGCGTGCCTTCCTGTGCGCCTTCGGGTGCGTAGGTCGCCGATGTGATCACGGGCGGATCGGCGTCCCGTACGAGGTGGAGTGTGTATTCGTCGCCGACATTATCCGAGATGTGAAGCGTGTATTCGTTGTAGGTCGGATCCAGCGTCACCGGGATCGAGAAGAGCCCGCGATCATCCGTGTCGCCCGTCGCCTTCTTCACGCCGCCGGTTATCTCGACGGTCGTGTACGGCTGGCCCACGCCTTCGACGGTCACGATCGTTTCCCGGATGGTGCCGTTCTGCGTGTGGGAGGTGATCGTGAGCGGCTCAGTCAGGTCCGTTGCGCCTTCGGGAGTCACCGTCACGAGGATTTCGCCGGACAGACTCGAGTCCGCGGTGTCTTCCACGTGCAGGATGTGACGCCCCGTTCGCTTGAAGCTCACGGAGAGCGGGAGGAACTTCCGTCCGAGGTTCTTGCTGATGAACTCGACGCTCCCATGTTTCGGACGGTCGCTGAAGCCGGGGAGGATCGCGTCCGGGTCGGTGGAACACGAAATATCCGCGGTCCCCGCGTAATCCTCGACGGTATTGCCGTCGGCATCGACTGCGCGGATGGTGAGATTTCCGAGGTCGTTGATGTTGAGTCGCCGCGGTTCAACCGTCACTTCGAAGCCGGTCTGTTTGCCGAATGCCACGTTCGCCGTCGGAAGTGCAGCCTCAGCCTGCTGTATCAGTTGCGCGGCGTAGGGAGAGGGTGAGGTGGATGTCGCGCCGGCATTCATGGTCAGTACCTGCGTGAGGAGGGTGTTGCTGAGGAGGTCGATCGCGCGGAGCGTGAAGCTCCCCTCGCGCGATGCCGTGACGGTGAAGATCTTCTCTCCCATCTCGTCCGTGTCACGCTGTTCCTCCTCGATGACGACGGACGCGGGGTTGGCGCGCAGTTCCACCGGACGGTCGGAGAGGGGATTGCCGTAGCGGTCCTGCAGGGCCACCGTCACCGTGACGGCGTCCGAGGAGTCGGCGCGAAGCGTCCTGCGGTTTGCGCTGAGGGAAGAAGCTTCGGTATCCACGCTGTCTGGCAACACCTGAAAGACGGTGTCCGAGGAGAGGCGCTCGCCGCCGCTTCCCAGGAATGCCCGATACTCGCCGGCGGTTTCCACGCTCGTTCCCGGCACGCGTATCTCACCCTTTCCGGTCTCATCAATCGTGAGGGGGAAGACGGCGTAGTCGCCGGAAGGCGGAATGAGAACGAGGTCTGCATTCTGCTGGCCTGTGAAACCCGAGGCCGAGACGAGCATGCCGATGCCCGCTATGGAATCGTCGATGCGCAGCATTCCCGCACTCCATGCTGTCAGCGGGAAGGCCAGGGAAAGCAGTAAGGCTGTGAATCGGATGTGTGTTTTGGTCATCGCATTATTCTAACATTTTTGGGGCATTTCCTCAATGCACGGGCTTCACGTTTCACGATGATTTCCACCTCTGTCCATTACATTTCCTGTCCCCATCCTCAGACGTTTTTTGCGGGAGAGGGTTCCTGCGACTAGGATGCGCTCATGCAAGCACGACGCTCCATTCTCTGTTCCATGGGCCTCCTCCTCTTCCTCGCCGGGTGCGGCTCGAGCAGCACCACGACGAGTGTGACGACCTGTACGCAGCAGTTCTGGAACGGCAGTGTCGGTGTGTGCCTTCCGTCCGGCTGGGAGGAAATGAATCGTGAGCGACTGGATCTTCTGGGCGTCCCCCCCGAGGCGATCGTCGCATTCCAAACGGTGAAGCCCGTCTCAGGACAATTTCCCAATGTCATTCTCACCGCCGAGCCACTGACGGGAGTCTTCACTTCCCCCGATTACAGCAAGTCTTCCATTCGTTCGGTGGCGTCCCTCCCTGGGTACCAATTGGTGGATGTGCGGGCGGCAATTGTGGACGGGAAGAGCGTGGAGATTCACATCTACACCGCACAGCCTGCTGGCGATCAGCCTCGCGTGCGCTTCTACCAGATCAGCGCAGTGTCGGGAGACGGGACGACGACCGGCACGGGGTATACCGTCACCGGTTTCTCGCCACTCTCACCCACCGACACACTCGACAAGCAGTTCCTCCTCATCCTGAAGTCGCTGACGTTTACGGAGCCGAAGAAATAGAAATGAGGAGGGGGAGTTCCGCTCTTCACCTCTCTGCGGATTCCCTCTATCCTCTCTACCGACGGTGCCGTAGCCAAGTAGTAAGGCAGGGGTCTGCAAAACCCCCATACGCGGGTGCAATTCCCGCCGGCACCTCCATCCGGCTCCGTGCTTTTGGCACTCCGCCGTGATTGTTTTCTGTGAAGAGGTCTCACTTCCCTGCCTGCAGTTCCTTGAGGCGCTTGTCCACTCTGTCCATCAGCTGGATCGCGCGGTCGTACCCGCCGTTCTTGCCGATGCTCTCCGCGAACGCCGATGCCTGCTCCGCCGTCACGCCGTAGCGCGCGTACAGGCGATCCCTTCCTCCGCCGGAAGCACCCCACGCCTCGGGGTCGATCCCGTCGTGGTACATCTCCTGCGCGCTGAGTTCCACGAAGATATCATCCGTCATCTTTCCTGTGTCCGCCTTCCCGGTGGCAGGCGCAACAGGGGCCGCGCCTCCGTTGGGAGTCCCGCTCGGTGCGGGAGCGGAGGGAGAGCAACCGGTGACGAGCAACAGCGAAGCAGTGACGAGGAACGCGCCGAGCGAAATGTGTCTCATAGAATGGAGGGAGGGGATCGCACGTACAGTACTCCGGATGATGTGCCCCTCCAGCATTCGCCGTTGCAGGGACGGTGCGTCAGTGATGCAACTTACGTTTGTCTCCTCGCGCCTTTCTCGTGGCATCGAAAAAGGCCCCGCGTCTTGCGGAGCCTATTTTCAGTTCGATGTGAGATCTCAATCCTCCCGGTGTGCGAGGTACTGGTAGATGGCCACCGCGACGTCGCCGCGAGACAGCGGCTTGTCGGGTGACAGTTTGGTCGAACGACCTGGGAAGAGCTCGTACACCTCGGCGATACCCGCGTAGGGGGCGAACCAGCTGTCTGCGGGAACGTCCGTGTACGCGAAGTTCATGTTCTCCTCGAGCCCGAAGGTGAGCGTCAGCATCTTCAGGAATTCCGCGGTCTTCACCTGGTTTCCGGGTTTGAATGTGCCGTCGGGGTAGCCGCCGATGATCCCTTCGTTGGCCGCGGCGACGACGTACTTCGTGTACCACTGGCCCTTCAGGACATCCGGGAAGGTTCCGTTCGTCGCCGACTCTTTCACCGATTCGTCGCGCGTGAGCAGGAGGAACTTCGCCGCTTCTGCGCGGTTCACCGGACGATCGCTCTTGAATTCACCATCCGGGAAACCGCCGAGCGCGCTGCGCCGATAGAGCTCTGCCGCCGCCTGACCGGTCAGCTGCGTGAGGTCCGTGTCCGGGAAGGGATTCTTGAACGCGCTGAAGTCCGTGAGAACGGGGTCAGAGAAGGTGGCGGACTGGAGGAGGATATTCGTCTTCGCCTTCACCTCGTCCTCGTAGCCGGCGGCCGGATGGCCATAGGTTTCCTCTTCGTCGTCGCTATCCCCGCCGGTCGTTGTTGTGCCCGTGACAGGGGTGTCGGTAGCGGAGCCGGTGGCGGGGCAGGTGAATGTCTCGCAGGCCGCCGTATAGCAATTCACGTAGGAGTTTGCGTCATCTTGCGTGTATCCCACGGAGAGTTTCTTGTAGGAAGCTCCTGGATTCGACGCACAGAATCTGTCCACCAGGCTGAAATACTCACAATTTGAGTCGATCCGGTTCATCGTGTTGAAGTAGTTGCCCACTTCTTCCTTGGCGTATCCTTCGCCCTCATCGGGATCTCCGAAGGAGGGGAGACTCCCTTCGGCGGCAGGGTACAGGGAGGCGTCGAGCACCATGCAGGCGCCTTTCAGGGTTTCCGCGCACGGCGTTGTCTTGCAGCCGTACATCCCGCACCCCTTTTTTCGGAACGTGCCATCTTCGTTGAAGAGCGCCACAAGCATCTGGAAGGAACCGTCGGGGTTTGCTTCGCAGAACGTCGGTATCAGGTAGCTGAAATCGGGTTCGTCGCAGTACACTTCCTCGAAGGATTTATAATCGGTGCTGCTCAGGTTCATTTTCGCGTACCCCTCCCCCGCATCGGCATCGTCGAAGTTGGGGGCGACACCATCGTCCATCTGGCCCAGGAAGCAGCTCGCCTTGTAGGGTCCGATGGGGGAGAGCTCCGTTGTCGTGTTGATATGGAGCTGCGACGACACGGTGGCGACGAAGTCGCCCACGGATGCCTGGAGCTTCTCGTTCCCGTTCACTGCGGCAAAGCACGTTACGGCAGAGGCGAACGCGAGAACGAACAGCGGTCGCGCGATGTTCTTCGGTGTTTCCATGTTTGTGTGGGAAATGATGTATATATTATATCATAAATGAATATTTTGTAAATAATAGATTTATGGCTTGGTTATACGAAGAATTCAGCATCTCATGCTGTTCACGAACGATACCGATAATCCTCCTACCTACTGTTCTCCTCCGTCTCCAAGTGAGGCGAAGGCATTCGTAGGGGATCCCTCCGGCATCTCATTGCCCGCACGATCAGGCATATCGATGCAGGAAGTTCCGTAATTTGTTCGAGAAGCGAACACCGATTTCGTCGCTTTGTTCTGCGTAAAACTGTTCTCTTTCAATATATTGCGTTTGACAAATGAACCTTTCGCCTACAATGCCCCGGTCATGTCGCGCACGCAGCTTCGCCTCGGGCTCCTCCTTCTCCTCCTTAGGGAGGAAGGGGTCGTGCGCGCGTAGGAACCTGGAACCGGCGATGCCCCCTTCCCAGCGGGGCGCGGTGTTTGCGAACACCGTGCCGAGGCGTTTTTTTAATTTTTTGCTTCTCCATCTTCTATGAATCACGTTCGATGCCTCCTTCCTCCAGACAGCGCAATGATCGCCGTCGATGGTCACCCTTCTCCCTACACACCGGATGAAATCCGTATGCTGAACCGGGCAAAGGGGCACATCATCCCGCCTGAAGCACTGACGATCGTCGAAGATCGTCCTCGCAACGAGTGCGAGGCAGAGCTTCGTTCTGCATGCGAGCGAAGAAATCACATCAGTGTGTTGAGAGAGAAGTTTGCCGATGTATTTTAATTCCTTTCCTTTCCCCCATGAGTTCCACCGAAGCCCTCGCCGAAGAGCCTGTTTCTACAGATTCCTTTCCCGATGCTGCATCCATCTTCGGCTCATCCATCCTGTATCCCGACGTCTCCACGGAAACGGCACGCGAGATTCTCTCCCGGACCGATCTGACGACGGAAGAAATGCGCGAGCGCATTCACACGGTCATGCTCTTTGGAGAGGTGATCGAAGTTCCGCCCATGTCTGCCGCACAGCGCGCGATTGAGGATGAGATTAATCATCGCATGTTTGATGCGCTCTTCGCCCTCGGTGTCAGTGAGCAGGGGGTGGGGAAGGAAACACCTCTCAAGGTGTTTCTTGGCATGAAGAGGATCCCGAAGTGCAACGGCCAGAAACGAATAGTACCTTGTTGAAGAGCTGGCCGAGAGATTGCGAATTCTCGCCATTTGTCCTATAATGGTGACGAACACACATTTCCCCACCATTCTATGAAGACACGTACTGTCAGCGTCGCCGTGTGCGGTGCAGTAGCCGGGCTCCTCGTTGGCATGGCCATCTTCGGCATCATCAACCCTGATGCTGTGAGTGCCTCCGCCCTGGCGTACCGTGTGGCCATCACTACGCAGGTTCTCCCCCGTGCTGACGCTCTGCGAAGGCCGGAGGCGACGACCCAGGGCAAGGATGATTTCTCTACTTCGTCCTCCTACTTCCGATCGTCCGCCCCCGTTGCCGTGCAGCCGGTAGTCGATTCGGAGGAGTGCACCATTGCCCGTGCCATGGCTGCGGCCTTTGAAAACTCTGTCGATCAGAACGTTCCTGTGAACTACGTGAATCTCCAGATGAGGACGAATCTGAAGGCTGTCGGACCGTTCTTCATCAATCAGTATTGCCCGACTCAGGCTACGCATGCTGCCGCTTCTGGACAGGGATCGTCCGTTGTTGGTACCGTCGATAACAATTGTGAGCAGTACGGAGAGCGCACCACACGCCGTGTCATCTGTGATACTGAGCAGGCTGGGGGCAGGGTGTATCCGAAGCCATAATTTCAAATCAAGTACTGAGGGCGCCGCGTGGCGCCCTTATTTTGAGGTTTCTCAGAATCACGTTGTGCGGACCTGCTCAATTTGTTAGGATTTCCGTTAATATCATGAAGAAGAACAGTGCATCTGCAGCGCAGGCTTCATCCAATCCGAAGGACTTCGTCATCGCGACGATGGGCAGTCACTCGGCGTTGCAGATTCTCAAGGGCGCTCGGGACGAGGGGATGCGCAACCTCGTCGTCTGCAAGCGCGGTTCCGAGCGGGTGTACGAGAGCTTCCCCGTGGCGGATGAGGTCCTCCTCGTGGACGACTGGAAGGAGTGGGATAGCAAGCTCGAAGATGCGTTGATCAAGCGCAATGCCATCGTGATTCCGCACGGTTCGTTCGTGTCGTACCTCGGACATGATCGTGTGAAGAATCTGCGCGCGATGTACTACGGAACCAAGGAAATCCTGGAATGGGAGAGCGACCGCGGCATGGAACGCGAGTGGCTCCTCAAGTCCGGCTTGCTCCTCCCGCGCGTGTTCAAGAAGCCCGAGGACATCGATCGTCCGGTCATCATCAAGTTTCACGGGGCTGGCGGCGGCTTCGGCTACTTCGTCGTCCGGTCCGCGGAGCAGTTCTACGAGGTGAAGAACCGCAAGTACCCCGATGAGAACGACTTCGTCATCCAGGAGTACATCGTGGGGGCGCCGCTCTACGTCCACTACTTCTATTCTCCGATCACCGGCGAGCTGGAGATCATGAGCATGGACAAGCGCTACGAGTCCAACGCCGACTCCATCGGGCGCATCCGCGCCGAGGATCAATTGGCCGCGAACATCCACACGTCGTACACGATTGTCGGCAATATCCCCATTGTCGTCCGCGAATCGCTCCTGCCGCAGTTCTTCACGATGGGGGAGAAGGTCGTCGAGGTCAGCAAATCGCTTCCGGGAGCGGGCAAAGGACTCTTCGGACCCTTCTGCCTCGAGGCGATCATCACGCGCAAACTCGAGATCTACGTCTTCGAAATCAGCGCGCGCATCGTCGCCGGAACCAATCCCTTCATCGAAGGATCACCGTATTCCGCCCTGAAGTACGATGTGCCGATGAGCACCGGCCGGCGTCTCGCCCGAGATATTAAGGACGCCATCACGGCAGGCAGGCTTGGAGAGATACTGGGCTAATCACATGAACGCCGGAATGGAAAATTGACAATTGAAAATTGATAATTATCCATTATCAATTATTCATTCAAACCTCATCTGATACACTCATTCCCATGAATAATGCAGATCTCCTCTCCGGCTACGATCTGGAAAACCTGACGATCGGCGTCCTCGGCGGCCACAGTGCGCTGGATGTGTGTCACGGCGCGAAGCAGTGGGGGTTCAAGACGGTGTGCGTCGCGCGGAAGGGGAGGGAGCAAACGTATGAGAAGTATTTCCGAACGCGAAAACTCAAATCCCAAGTCCCAAATCCCAAGGACGAGAACGAGGTTGGCTGCATCGACAAGGTGATCCTCGTGAAAAGCTTCGAGGACATTCTGGAGAAAGATGTGCAGCGGAAGCTCCGCAAAATGAATACGATCTTCGTCCACAACCGCTACTTCTGGGTCTACTTCAAGGATTTCGCGAAGGTGGAGAACGAGTTCCACGTGCCGATCTTCGGCTCGCGGACGCTGCTTCGCATGGAGGAGCGCGATCAGGCGTTCAATCAGTACACACTGCTCAAGCGCGCGGGGATCCGCACACCCAAAATCTTCGCCAGGCCCGAGGACATCGACCGACCGGTGCTCGTGAAGGCGAGCGAGGCGAAGCGCGGCTACGAGCGTGCGTTCTTCGTCGTCGAGAACATGGCGGAATGGGAGCGCGTGGGATCGAAGCTCGAAAAGGAGGGGAAGGTGACGGAAGCCTGGCGGCAGGCGACGATCGAGGAGTTTGTGGTCGGGGCGCCGATCAATTTCAACTTCTTCTACTCGTCGCTCACGAAGGAACTGGAGCTGCTCGGCACGGACACGCGCCGGCAGACGAATCTGGACGGGTTTCTCCGCATGACGGCTTCGGATCAGGACATCGCGCGCAAGCACGTCCCGCTGAAGATGATCGAGACGGGGCACATCGCCTGCACGGTGAAGGAGTCGATCCTCGAGAAGGCGTTTTCTCTCGGCGAGAAGTTCGTGAAGGCGACACAGAAGCTGCCGAAGAAACTGGATCCATCGGGGAAGGGGATCATCGGGCCCTTCGCGCTGCAGGGGGCGGTGGTGGCGGAAGAGGGGAAGGAAGACATTGTCATCTTCGATGTTTCCCTGCGCATTCCCGGCTCGCCGGGCATCAGCGCCACGCCGTACTCCGGCTACCTCTACGGGCAGTCCATGAGCGTCGGGGAGCGGTGTGGGATGGAACTGAGGATGGCGGTGGAGGGAGGGAAGCTGGAAAAGATCGTGACGTGAGGTACACTGCGCGCACTGGGGCTGTAGCTCAGCGCCAAGCCGCGCTTGCGCGGCGTCAGGAAACAAGGTGCATCAGCTCGATCCCGCGGTATTGATCTCTCAAATATCTGATCGTATGGGGCTGTAGCTCAGCGGTAGAGCACCTGCTTTGCAAGCAGGGGGTCAGGGGTTCAAGTCCCCTCAGCTCCACCATTAGGGAATTCAAAATTTGAAATATGCGTTTTGATGAAGAATTTTGAGTTTTAGGCGATTATAGGCGAATTCAAAATCGAGATTTGTATCTTCATGGATTTCTCGCCACTGAGTTCAATGAATGGCTTTATGTAGCAATCGTCTTTGAGTTCAAAATCCTCCATTGCAATGGATCGCTTGCTGCTCCGAGACTGTACACATTTTATGTTTGCATTATTATCTGTCTATGTCTGGCAGAGAAGTTGTTGAAACTAACCATAGAGGCTTTCGACTCATCGGAAATGGATTCGATGATTCGAACAACATGAACTCATGTTATCGCGTCCATGCCTATAATGAATTGCCCAACGGCAAATCAGAAACATTTAATGAGCGGGTGTGCTTCACTGAGGAATATGTACAATTCATACTAAGAACGAGGGACGTATTTCCCATTCTGAGAGATAAGGTCTTTGGCAGGGCTAAGGCACGTATTGATCTAGGACTTTATGACAATGGAAAGAACTATGCAGAAGTGATTTTAACCACCACTCCACCCCCTGATCCTAAGGCAGATCATGTTGTAGAACGATATATTCTCGTAGCGCTTGATAGATTGAGAAGGCGTTACCCTACTGAGTTCAGGACAGAGCCAATCGATGTTGATGGCTTCTGTGATCTGATCGGGACAACAAAAGATCAATACCACTATAATGCTGAGCTACTAGAGGAAAGAGGCTACATCAAGGAAACGGCTGTGAATCAGCTCACTGTCGAAAATGGTGGCATCTATATCACTGCCGCAGGAATTGATCATTTAGGGCTAATTAAGAAAATGGGCGCGGGTGACTTTGAGGAAAAAGGTGATGAGGAACAACAGCCTACAGGTGCCTTCGATTATGATATCGTGATCTCTTATGCTAGCGAAGACATGGAGTCGGTGAAGCAAGTGGCGAACGGACTTCAAGAACTAGGTTTCAAAGTTTTCTTCGATCAGTTCACAGATATTAAAGTTGATCTCTGGGGTACAAATCTCTACGACTACCTCGCCGATGTTTATTCGAAGCGAGGACGCTACTGCATGATATTTATTTCTGAACATTACGCTGCTAAAGCATGGACGACTCATGAAAGGCAGCACGCTCAAGCAAGAGCGCTTCGCGAAAAAGAAGGTTACATTCTTCCAGTGAAGATCGACGATACAGAACTCACAGGCCTGCCATCTACAATTGCTTACTTTGATCTTAGAAAGGAATCCGCACAGGATTTAGTCAGCATGGCGGCGAAGAAGCTTACCCAAGGTTAATTCGGCAATATTGCGTCATCACACATCTCGCTGTAGTTGTTCCACTCGTTGAATGGAACACCTACATTTCTATCCACTTCTTTCTCCAATTCTTTTTCAGAAGCGAGACGCTGTTCCTCAGTAACAAAATGGTAGTTAGGGAACTCAGATTCGTAGAATTTCCCCTTCGATACATAACACCATAATGCTGACTGATAATTATAGAGAGAGAAATTTTCTATACCAATCATTCCGGTGTACTTACAAATTGCGAATTGCCCCTTCGATTCATTATCACCATAAGCTTGATAATTGGGCTTCTTTCGAGAATAAACAGGTGCAGCAATATATGCCTCACGATCTTCACTCCTGAAGTACAATCTTGAATCACTCGGCAACTGTGCCAATTTTACTGATCCACGCTCAACAGTATTTACGAGGGCAGATTTCGTGCATAGTTCTGTTAAATCGTCAGCAAAACTAACTACTTCGTATTCCCCATTGTTATACTGTAGAAATCCGCACTTCTTATCGAACATGCCGATACAGAACGCCAATCTCTTTCTGAAATTCTTGTATTTTATAAACTCCATATTCTCGAAATCCTGATCATATTCTTTTTCAGGAACGAGAGTCATCACAAACGAGGCTTGATATAATTTCTCCGAAAACAGGAACTGCTCTAAAGGATTTGGTTGGATCTGATCGAATACGATCAGCTTTGGCTGTGTCTTGGGCTTATTACTATCGATCTGCGACTGATCCCGAGACACTACCACATAGCTCTCAACCCCGAAGCCGTGAAAATCTGCCTTATAAAGATCGTAATCAGCACGAGCATCGCCTAAATATTCCTGAATGATCGAATGCAACTGCTGCTGAGAAAACTTAGTGCGATGAATACCGCTTATCGTCTGGTAAGCGAACAGAAAGACTAAAAAGGCGAGAAATGTTGTAATTGTGGGGGCTATGACTTTCTCAAGAAAATAGAGCAGTGATACTTTTCCAAAACTGCCAATTATCTTTTTCTGAGGATGATTTTTCATCATTGAAACGAAGCAGGCATATATTAAATGATTTTTTGCCAAAGATGAATGGCGCTTGATGACGGTTTTATAAAGTTCAAAATCATTTCCTTCAGCTCCACCATTCGACCCCTCGTGGGAGTGGATTTTGGCTTCGGGATGAGATGATGACGAGATGATGTTTCCCCAAGTTGTCCTCTTCCTAGACGAGGGTACAATTTGAGGAAATTCCCCCCTCCCTATGGCAGCACGCAAGAAGGCCCGAAAGACGAAGAAGACCCGGAAGACGAAGGCGAAACGCGTGAAGAAGGCGAAGAGACGTTCGGCGAAGGCGGCCAAGAGGAAAGTCGCGAAGAAGAAGCCGGCGAAGAAGAAGGTGGCCAAGAAGGCGAAGGTCGCGAAGAAGGCGGTGAAAGCCAAGCCCATCGGCAAGGTGGTGCACTTCTACGACCGCATCTGCGTGGCCATCGTGGAGCTGAAGGCGCCGCTCAGGATAGGAGACAGAGTCGTCCTCAAGCGGGGCAAGCACGCGCTGAAGCAGCGTGTCGCTTCCATGCAGATCGAGCACACGCCGATCACACTGGCGAAGAAAGGCGACACTGTCGGCATGAAAGTGGATAAGCCGGTGAAGCAGGGCTCCGTCGTGCTGGCAGCCTGAGCTTCCATTCGAGCCGTTCTGTCCTCTAGAAGTCCATTGAGGCGGATGATGTTTGCTGTCCCGGGAAGAGCATCATCACCGGAGCGAAGAGGAACCGCGTCGTGTTCGTCAACTCCGCAACCGACCAGAAGAAGATGAGGAACGAGAGGATGATGATCAAGTTGTAGACGCCACCGACTTTGTTCATCCACTCCGCTTCGCCGATGAGGTCGCCCACACGCTCGCGGTATTTCATCATGAAGAACGCCCCGACCATTCCGATGATGCTGAGGACATAGCGCACGGGCAAGAGAATGCCCTGCCTCTCCCCTCAATGCAACATGCTCTGACCTCAGGCGATAGCCCCGTCAATCTCGCGTTTCACCCGGCTTTGCCCCGGGAGCTTCAGCACCGAGGAGTCGTCTCACATCGCGCGGCTGTTCGCGGCTACGCCGGGTTCCACTCGTCTGCGTTTTCCCTTCGCTCGAGATCTCTTCCAAAGGGCATTTCTCAAGCGATGGCTCCATCAATCTCGCGTTTCATGTCCTCTTTCGGTCTCGCTCCGATGAAGGCCTTCTTCGGCTGTCCGTCCTTGAAGACGATGAACGTGGGGATGCTCATCACGTTGAATTTCCCGGCGGACTCCCCGTTCTCATCGACGTTCATCTTCACGAACTTCACCTTGCCTGCGTAGTCGGCGTCGAGCTCATCGATGGTGGGGCCCATCGCTTTGCAGGGGCCGCACCACGGAGCCCAGAAATCGATGACGACAGGAACCTTCGACTGGACGACTTCGATTTCGAATTGAGCGTCAGAGATCGCTTTGGTCATCTGAGAAAGTGGGAGGTGATAGGAGGAAGTTTCACAGCAGAATTTAGGCCCTCATTGTAGTCGCGAAAGCCCCAAATCCCAAGTGCCAAATCCCAAGATTCTCGAAAAAAATCGTCCTTGGTTCTTGGGGCTTGGGATTTCTCACTCTTCCCTCCCATGCATCAAGATGTCCTTTGTGATTTTCTTCCCGATCTCCACGGCGGGCTGCCCGTACGGATCGATGCGGTAGAGCTTGCCGAGGAGGACGACTTCGGTCATGAGGAGGAAGAAGAGCTGACCCAGGTGAAAGCTGTCGAGGCGGGTGAGGGCGATGGTCGCCGAAGGACGCTTGGCCGCGGTAAGGGCGCGGCTCGTGCCTTCGTAGCAGGCGTCGAGGAGCTGGCCCATGGTCTTGCCCGCGATGAATCCCCACGGATCGGGGAGGGACTCCGGCAGGTAGAGGCGAGGTTTCTCGATCTCGCGGATGAAGAGGTGCCACGTGCGGCGGGGGCCGGCCATCCACTGCTGGAGGAGCGAGTGTTGGTCCTGCGTGCCGACGGCGGAGAGGGGAATGGGGTTGGCTGTCTCCTTCTTCCCCAGGCTCTCGGCGATGAGCTGCTGGTTCCAGCGTCCGAGGGAGGCGAGGCGCTGGCCGTAGGGCATGATGACGCGCACGTTGTACCCGCGCTTCGTGTCCAGCACGTACTGTACGGCGGCCAGGAGAGCAGCGGGGTTCTCTTCCAGGACGGTCTGCTGGCAGAGCGTGTCCATCTCCTTCGCACCGCGAACGAAGCTCTCCGTGTCTCCGTCGAGGAGGGCGATCGGGAGCAGGCCGATGGGGGTGAAGATGGAGAAACGGCCGCCGACACCGGAGGGGATCGGGAGCATCTGGATGCCGTTTTCCAGGCAGAATGTGCGGAGAAAACCGGTCTCCGGATCGGTGAGCGCGATCACGCGTTCCGCCGCGCGTTCCTTCCTCGTTCGCCGGAGCTGTTCCCAGCAGAGGAAGAAGGTGCTCATGGGTTCCAGCGTGTCGCCCGACTTGCTGGCGACGACGACCAATGTCGCTTTCCAGTTGATGATGGCGAGGTAGTGCTCCAGCACGGCCGGATCGATGGAGTCGAGCACGATGAATTCGAGCGTCTCCGGCCCCTCGAACACTTCCTGAATCACCCGCGGTCCGAGGCCGGATCCGCCGATGCCGATCCACACGACCGTCTCGATGCCCTCGCCCTTCGCGCGGATCGCCGCTTCTTTCACGCGTTCCACCGTGTGCTTGTTGTACGGATCCATGGACCACACGTGCTGTCCCTTCTGCCGTTCCGCAAGCCAGTCCTGCACGTAGCGCCGCATGGAGGTCCGCAGGGCGACCATCTCCTGGTCGGGGATACCCATGGAGGGCGTGATGGTCTTCGCCAGCGTCCCATTGATATCGACGTGAAGCATGTTGGGCGATTCTACACCCTACCCGCACGGAGGTTCTACCTCAGTTGAGAAACGATCGGGAGGAAGCCGAAAAGGCCGTAGCGACTCACAATGAGCGCAGGGCGGCCGCGACTCTGCCCTCCGTCGATTTGATGTCTGCCGGCAGTGCACGAAGCGCAGCGATGACAACGGAAGATTCGTACCCGAGTGCCGCGAGGGCGGCGATGGCGTCACGATCGAACTCGTGCGGCACGTCCTCCGGAGAAGATGTTCCGAGGATATCCGGATGTCTCTCGAGGAGCGCCTTCAATTCCACGAGGAGCTTCTCCGCAGTTCTCCTCCCGACACCTTTGATGCTCTGGAGCGTGCTTGCGTCCTGCTCGTGTGCGGCGCGAAGGAGGAGAGATCTGGGTACGGAGCAGAGTTCCAGTGCCAGCTTCGGTCCCACGCCGTCGAGTTTCAGGAATTCTTCGAAGAGGATTTGTCCCTGACGATCGGAGAATCCGAAGAGGTCGAAGCGGTCCTCCCGGATGTAGGAGGAGGTCCAGAGCATTGCGTGTCGCGTCTCCTCCAGCGCGTCCCACACGCCGGTCGGCACGGCCACGCGGTACCCGACTCCGCCCACGTCCACGATGACTTCTCCGATGCCGAGTTTGTGGATCGTGCCGCGCAGGTGAGCGATCATACGGAGAAGATAGCACATTCTTTCCATGCTGCCGAAGCCTCAAGTACCAAGCCCCAAATCCCAATCGAAGTCTCGTTCTTGGGATTTGGTTCCTTGGGGCTTGGGATTTGGTATTTCCTCGTTATGAGAGGACTGCCAATCTTCCGGAATTCTGCTATACTATAAGGAAATGACACATCACAACCGCTTCGTCATCCTGATGCTCCTGGGCCTCGTCCTCGTGCCGTCCCTCGTCGGTACGGTGCTCAGTGGAGATGTCCGCGGGGTGATCAAAGAACAATTCTCCCTCGCACTCGAGAAGGCGAATGACACGTACCGCACGCGCAGCGCCGCGCAGGCGACGGGACGTCGCAGCGAGAAGACCGTCCTGGAGGCGCGTGCACGTCTCGCCGCCATCGGCAAGGAGGTGCGGGAGGTGCGTTTCGAGATCCGGAAGCTCCGTGACGCGGTGGCGATCATGGGGCACCAGTCGGACCAGACCTTCGTCGATCTCCAGCGCCTGCGTGCGTTCGAGGCGAAGCAACTCGAGCTCTCCAGTCAGTACATGCGGGAGTTTTCTGTGCAGCGGCTCGCGATGGAGACAGGGCCGCGTCTCCTGCAGCCGTTCCTGAGACAATTGTCCGGAAATGCGCGTGATGCCTTCTTCCATGAGCGTGCGTCCGTGCGGGTTCAGCAGGATCTCCTGACGCACCTCGCTCTTCTGCAGGATGCCACGGCGCTCCAGCGGGAGCAGGAAATCGCAAGTGTGACGTCAGGAAGTGGCAGTGCATTGTTCGCGCTCGAAGCACGCCATGAGGCGCTCAGCGCGGAGGCGCGGAAAGTAGGTGACACTCTCGCACATGCAGAGCGGACCGTCGCCGCAAGTGAAGCGCAGCTCAAGGAAGCGCAGCGGATCATGGACCAGGTCCACGCCGATGTGCTGCGTTTGCAGGGACAATTGGAACGCATTGATGCGAAACTCCGCGAGAAGGCTGAGCGTGTCCTCATGGAGAAAGGGCTGCTCGATCCGCAGGCGGCGAAAGGTTCCGCGACAGCGTACACGCCGGCGTTCCTCTGGCCTTTGAAGGGAAGGATCACGGCCACTTTCCACGATGCGGGTTATCTGGAGCGCTTCGGGGTTCCGCATGAAGGCGCGGACATCGCCCAGTCGCAGGGCACGCCGGTCAAGGCGGCGGCCGACGGGATTATCTTCCTCGTCCGCGACGGCGGAGCGACCGGGTACACGTACGTCCTCATCGGTCATCGTGGCGGGTACGCCACGCTCTACGGGCACCTCTCTGAAGTGGTGGTGACGCAGGGGCAGGAGATCGTGCAGGGGGAACCCATCGGCCTCTCGGGCGGCAGACCGGGCACACCGGGCGCCGGAATCCTCACGACGGGAGAACATTTGCACCTTGAAGTGATCAAGAGCGGTTCCAACATCGATCCTCTCAAGGTGCTGTTTTGAGGAACGGAGAGAGGGAGAGAGAAAATCATCGATCATATTTCTCTGGAAGGATTCTGAGAGCATGCTGTCTTCAGGAGTGACTTGTCCCTTATCTCCTTCCATTCTTCCCATGCGTCTCACCATTATTGTTGCGGTCGCGCTGGCATCCACCATGCTCGTCTCCACCGCGCTGGCAACATCCTCGTCATCTTCGTCGAAGCCGCCCATCGATTCCGCCTGTGTCATTACCGCATTGGACAAGCGCGATGACGCCATCATTGCCGCATTCGATCTTTACGCGGCCTCCGAGCGAACCGCTCTCGTCGCGCGCATGAACGCGCTCAAGAGTGATTGGGGCATCACGGACGCCACGCAACGCAAGGCAGCCATCAAGGACGCATGGAAGACGTACCGCGATTCCATCAAGTCCGCGAACTCCACGTTCAGGATTGCGAGGAAGGAGGCGTGGAAGCAGTTCAAAGCCGATGCGAAGGTCTGCAAGGTGTCTCTGCCGGTCGAAGAATCGAACGGGCAGTCAGCGGACAGTCTGCTGTGAGAGCATGTCGAGCGAATGGGAAGGCCGTATGGCTGTGACAATTGCTCGCAGGTCTTCCAGACATATTTTCTCGGAGAGTCAATTCATCGTTCGTAAGACTTCGTAAAGACTCCTGTCTTCAGCGGCGTATCTACTTCTTTCCCCGTTTCCTATGACCATCCGTTCACTTTCTTCCGGCATCATGGCAGTGGCTCTCGTGTCCACGATGCTCGTTTCTTCCGCACTGGCAGATTCCTCGTCCTCCTCATCTTCCTCCTCCGATGCCTCCTCCTCTTCGATTTCCTCGTCCTCGTCCTCGGTGTCCTCAGTTTCCTCCTCTTCATCTCTCGCTTCATCCTCATCTTCGACGTCTTCTTCTTCGTCGAAGAACAAGAAGAAGCATGACAAGCAGATTGATGTGTCCTGTGTCATCTCTGCCGTCGACAAGCGTGACACGGCCATCATTGCGGCGTTCGATACCTATACCTCCGCTGCGAGGTCCGCTCTCACCGTTCGCAAGGATGCACTGAAGGTCGCTTGGGCCATCGCCGATACTTCTCAACGCAAGACGGCGATCAGGGCGGCTCACAAGACGTATCGTTCCTCCGTCATGACTGCGCGGAATAATTTCAAGAATGCAAAGAAGACGGCTTGGAAGCAATTCAAGAGTGACGCGAAGCTCTGCGGAACGTCTGTTCCGTCTGAGGAGTTCGAGGGGCAGTCGACGGACAATCTGCTCTAGAACAACGCGCATGCAAGCGAGAGGGCCGCCGGGGCGGCCTTCTTGTTAGTGTCGCGCGCCCACGATCACCACAAATTCCCCTTTCTTCGTCACTGCACCCGCCGCCGCGGCGAGGTCACGGATGGTCGTCGAGATGGTTTCCTCATGCATTTTCGTCAGCTCCCGCGCGATCACGACCTTTCGTTCCGGCTGTTCTTTCAGCACGTGCGCGAGCTCGTTCAACGTCTTCTCGATGCGGTGCACGGATTCGTAGAAGACGATCGTTCGTTCCTCATTGTTGAATGACTCGAGCAATGTTTTGCGTCCTTTCTTGAGTGGCAGAAATCCCAAGTAGACGAAGTGGTTGATGGGGAGGCCGCTGATGGAGAGGGCGGCGAGGAAGGCGGACGGTCCAGGAATGGCTTCGATCTTGATACCCGCTTCCCGCGCTTTCGAAATCAGCGCGAAGCCGGGGTCACTGATGCCCGGCGTGCCGGCGTCGGAGACGAGCGCGAGGTGCTCGCCGCGCTGCAGTCGTTCCATAATGTGGTGGAGCTTCCCTTCGTCGCTGTAGCCGTGGAAACTGATAAATTCCTTCTTCAATGTGTCACCCTGAGCGGAGTCGAAGGGTGGACATGCGTGTCGCATTTTGACGGAGCTTGTTCTGAGCTTGTCGAAGGGCTCAACGTGACACGCTCCGATCCCCAGCTGCTTCAGCAAATTCCCCGTCACGCGGGTGTCCTCGCACACGACGGCATCACACCTCTTCAACGTCTCGATGGCGCGGAGGGTGATGTCGCCGAGGTTGCCGATGGGGGTGGCGACCACGGAGAGCATCCCGGCAATTCTACTCCTTTCTTCTGGAGTGGGTTCTCGTCATTCGATGCTCCGAACAGTTGCACATCCCGCTCGAGGCCGTTTGGCATGCTCCGAAGCAACGATCGGATATGGCCAACTATCTCAGCCCTTCGCTGCAGTATGCGTGGAAATCGGGAGGCGGTAGTCCAGATATTCTGCAGATGCTGCTCAAATCTCACCATGAACAGGAGAGTGTCTTCCACGGAAAGTACTTGGCTAAGTCTGCCTTGAAATTCCAATTTCACACGATCGAGACCCAGGAGAACGCACTCTTCGGTGGCATCGGCCGAATACGTATCCCCGTCGTCGGGGAATCCGCAGAGTCGGAGCAGTTCCTGGGTGTTCATAGAAGGACGAGGCGGGCAAGTGTATGAAGCAATTTTCACGGGGTCAATGTCATGGCGACTTAAATCGAATTGTAATGAAAATTGTACATTCTAGCCCTTTCATCCGGGAGAAAATTCTGTATGATCCGGAGAGAGAAGCCCACTGCCTATGGCTGAACCTGCAGCGAAACCCGGCCCCTCTCAGCCGCCTCTTTCCGGCGGAGGAGAGACAATCTCGACCATCGGACGCCTGGCCCCGCGGCCCATCGTTCAAGAGATGGAAGAGAGCTACTTGAGCTACGCGATGAGTGTCATCGTGTCGCGTGCGCTGCCCGATGCCCGGGATGGGATGAAGCCGGTTCACCGCCGCATCCTCTACGCGATGCAGCAGCTGGGATTGCGGTCTTCTGCCAAGTACCGCAAGTCGGCGCTCGTTGTTGGAGACGTTCTTGGAAAATATCACCCGCATGGCGATTCGTCCGTGTACGAAGCGCTCGTTCGCATGGCACAGGATTTCTCCATGCGTTACACGCTCGTGGACGGACAGGGAAACTTCGGAAGCATCGACGGCGATGGCGCCGCTGCCATGCGTTACACGGAGTGCCGGATGGACAAGATCACGGATGAGATGCTCGTGGACATCGATAAGGACACGGTGGACTTCGTCGCGAACTACGATTCCTCCCGCAAGGAACCCTCGGTCCTGCCCTCGAAGATTCCGCTCCTGCTCCTCAACGGCACGGTCGGCATCGCCGTGGGAATGGCGACGAACATCCCGCCGCACAATTTGGGAGAGCTCCTCGATGCGTTGCTCCATCTCGTGGATAACCCGAAGGCGACGGTGGAGGATCTGTTCCAATTCGTGCAGGGGCCGGATTTCCCGACCGGCGGCATCGTGTACAACAAGGAGGCGCTCCGGCAGGCATACCTCACGGGACGCGGCTCAGTGGTGCTCCGCGGGAAGGCGGAGATCGAAGAGGTGAATGGCCGCTACCAGATCCGCATCAACCAGATCCCGTACCAGGTGAACAAGAGCGCGATGATCCAGCGGATGGCGGAGCTGGTGACGGACAAGATCATTCAGGGCGTCTCCGACATCCGCGACGAATCCGACCGCGACGAACACGTCCGTATCATCATTGAGCTGAAGAAGGACGCGTACCCGCAGAAGGTCCTCAATCAACTCTTCAAGCTCACGGATCTCCAGACGAGCTTCGGGTACAACATGATCGCGCTCGCGGACGGCATCCAGCCCCGCCTCCTGAATTTGCAGGAGCTGCTGCAGATCTTCATCGATCATCGACGCGTCGTCATCACGCGCCGCGTCACCTTTGACCGTGACCGTGCCAAGGAGCGGGCGCACATCCTGGAGGGGCTCACGATCGCGCTCGACAATATCGACAAGGTCATCGAGACGATCAAGAAGAGCGAGACGAAAGAGATTGCCAAAGATAACCTCGTGAAGAAGTTCAAGCTCTCCGTCCTGCAGGCCGACGCCATTCTCCAGATGCGCCTCCAGACGCTGGCCGGGTTGGAACGCAAGAAGATCGAGGATGAGCTGGCGGAGAAGAAGAAGTTCATCGCCGAGTGCGAGGCGATCCTCAAGGACAAGAAGCGGGTGGACAAGATCTTCAAAGACGAGATCTCGGAGATCCGCAATGCGTACGGCGACGCGCGTCGCACGACGATCGTGCCGTACGAGGTCGGCTCGTTCAGCGCGAAGGACACGATCCCCAATGCGCCGATGATCGTCACGCTCACGCGCGCCGGGTACGTGAAGCGCCTCTCCCCCTCGCAGTTCCGCGCGCAGAACCGCGGCGGCAAAGGCGTGATCGGCATGACGACGAAGGACGACGACGAAGTGCTCTCGCTCCTCCACGTGATGAACCACGACGACATCCTCTGCTTCACCAATACCGGCCGCGTCTTCCGCATGCCGGTGTATGAATTACCTCAGGCGGGGCGCACGGCAAAAGGTCAGGCCATTGTGAATTTGCTGCAGCTGCAGCCCGAGGAGCGCATCACGGCCTTCCTCAAGTCCGATCTCTCGGACAAGAAATTCCTCTTCATGGCGACACTCAAAGGCTGCGTGAAGCGCACCGAGATCTCTGAATTCGAGAATATCCGCCGCTCCGGTCTCATCGCGCAGAAGCTGCCTTCCGGCGACGAACTCCAGTGGGTGGTGGCGACGAGCGGCAAGGACGAGATTTTCCTTCTCACGCGCAAGGGCAAGGCGATCCGGTTCAAGGAGGATGACGTGCGTTCCATGGGCCGCGCGGCGGCGGGCGTCCGCGGCATCAAGATCGCGCCCGGAGACTACGTGGTGGAAGCGGCGCTCATCCAGAATCCGGGTGCCTCAAATCTCCTCGTCGTCATGGAGAACGGTCTCGGCAAGATGACGGCGGTCACGGAATATCGCTTCCAGGGGAGGGGAGGGACGGGCGTGAAGGCGGCGCAGCTCACGGCGAAGACGGGCGATATCGTGGGTGGGGCGGTGCTGCAGCCGGGCGAGAATGGCGATCTTTTGTGCGTTTCCAAGCAGGGCCAGATGATTCGCATGAAGCTCAGCGATATCCCCAGCCGCGGCCGTGCCACGCAGGGTGTCATCGTCATGCGGCTCAACGCCAAGGACAAGGTGGCCACGATGAGCGTCGTGATGGAGGACAAGGAGAGTGAGGAGGCGGTGCAGCAGGCGGCGGAGGAGCTGCGCGAGGAGGAAGTGGAAGCACTGGAGAAAGAAGAGCGCCGCGTGAAACGCGCAGCGAAGAAGTCAACGAAGCCTGCGGAGGAAACTCCGGCGAAGAAACCGGTCGCTGCCAAGGCGGGGGGATCGAAGAAGAAGTAACGAGAGTACTAGAGTATTAGAATATTGGAGTATTAGGAATTCTAAGGAGGGTTGTGCGGGAAGAAGCGCAGTCCTCATTTTCCGGCCCTAATACTCTAATACTCGAATATTCCAATATTCCTCACGCCTCAAGGAAAATATTGCAAACCTCCAATACTCGTATACACTCGCTCAGCTATGAAAGCCGGTATCCATCCTGAGTTGATCGAGAAGGCCAAGACGACCTGCCAGACGTGCGGGGCCGTCTATCTGATCCCGAGCACGATCAAGGAGCAGCACGTGGAAGTTTGCCGCGGCTGCCACCCGATCTACACGGGCAAGGCGCAGAAGGATGCCCGTGGCGGTCGTGTGGAGAGATTCCGTAAGCGCATGGCTGCCGGAAAGAAGAACTGATTTCTTCATTGTATGAGCAAGCAACGTATACAGTGTGATCCGGTACTGAGTGTCGACTCTGCTCAGTTCGGGAAGGCTCTTGGAGTGCTGAAACGGACGAGAGATCCTGAACGGCGTTTCCAATGGGCGTCAGTGCTTAGTGGATATGCAAGAGATATGCGTATGCGATTGGGAACTCCGGATGCCGAGAACCAAAATGTGACTCCGGTTGTGCGACAATTGGAACGTGTGATCGATTGTATGCGTGGAGATGATGATGCTCGTGTGCAAGCCGCTCTGGGAACCGTACTTCTTCGTTCCACGCGCATTCGTCAGCAAATGGATACGATAATGGCGAGGTGTTGAGGAACTGGCACTCTCTCATTCGGAGTGCTATGCTTTCGTCATGAACGACCGTCAGAGCAGGCTGCTAGCTTCCATCATCGATCAGTTCATCCAGACGGCGCTGCCGGTGGGGTCGAAGAAGCTCCTCCAGTGTTGCGATTTCTGCGTGTCATCCGCCACGATCCGTGCAGAGATGGGGGTGTTGGAGGACGAGGGCTTCCTGGAACAGCCGCACATTTCCGCGGGGCGCGTTCCGACCGTGAAAGGCTACCGTGCGTTCGTGAAGGAGTTCATGCAGCCCTCCGTCGCGGAACGCAAAGTGCGCCAGAAATTTGAGACGCTCCGGGAGAAGTACTTTCAGCGCAAGGATCAGGAGCGGGCCTACGAGGCCGTGGCACTCCTCGCCAACATGATCCCCGATGTGGCGTTCGCCACCGTCCCGCACAAGACGGAAGTGTACTTCATGGGACTCGCCAATACTCTCCGTCAGCCGGAGTTCCAGACCAATCCGTTGCTGGCTTCGACAGTGGTCGAGGTGCTCGAGAAGCGTCTCACAGGTGTTCTGGAGCATGTCGATGTCGATGATCAGGTGCGCTACTACATCGGGGAGGAGCACATCCTGCCGCAGCTCCAGAGCTGCAGTCTCATGGTCACGGCGTACGCGTTGCGCGGCGGAAAGGGGGTGATGGGGATCCTCGGGCCGCTCCGGATGGATTTCGCGTACAACACCGTTGCGCTGGAGTTGGTGGCGGATTTGCTCAGGGCGGGGAATTGATAATGGATAATTGATAATTTCTGCTTAGGCAGCCTCCTTTTGGATCCATTATCAATTTTCAATTATCCATTATCCATTCGTTCGATCTCGCTATACTGAATCCATGCTTTTGGCTAACAAGGAAGTGTTACTGCGAATCAGGCCCTCATTGCCAGACCCGGATGAGACGAGCGCCGTCCGCGGGCCGCTCATGATGGAGTCGGTGCTCTCTGCGCTCCATTCGCTGCGTCGCCAACACGGGCCCGTATCGTTGGAGATTGCCACGTGCGAGGGGAAGATCGCCCTCTATGCCCGTGCGAGCGATCGCGCCGCACCTCTCGTCGAAAGTCAGCTCTATGCCCAGTATCCGGATGCGGAGATCGAGCAGGTTCCGACACAAGTGCTCGAGCCCGGAGAAGGGGAGCAGGTCTTCTCGAGTGAACTCATTCTCATGGATCCGGAGGTGTACCCGATCAAGCGCTACCCGCAGTTCATCGACCTTGCGACGCGCCAGCACGTGGACACGATCGCGGGCGTCACGTCGACGCTCGTTCGCTACAAGGGGCCCATGCGCGGGCACGTGCAGATTCTCCTCCAGCCGATCGGTTCCCGGTATCGCCGTCGTGCGCTGGCTCTCGTTCCGTTCCTTCGTCGGGGACTTTCCCGTCACTTCCCTTCGTATGCGCGATTGTTCTCTGTGGTGCATCTCGCCAAAGGATGGCGAAGGCTCGCTTTCTTCCCCGTCGATGTGCTCATGGGCGGATGGCGCACGTGGTTCGCCCGTATCGGTGTGCCGCTATTCACTGGTGAGGATCAGGCGACCTCGGACGATCCCGACGAGGAGGCGCGGGCGGGAATGCGGAGCCATGATCGTGAGGATCCGGAGACCGCCGCCGTGGACAAACTCAACCGTCTCCTCTTCCTTGCCACGATCCGTGTGAACGTCGTCGCGCGTCCCGCGGACGCACTGGCCGCGGAGGCAAAGGTGGAGGAGATCGCGTCGAGCTTCCGTCAGTTCACACTTCCGCAGTGCAACGGGCTCGCGATGCGACCGGTGCACGTTTTCCCCTCCCTCCCTCTTGGATTCTCCGCACAACCTTCCCTCCTCTCCGTGGAGGAAGCTGCGACGCTGTGGCACGCGCCGAACATCCTCGTGAAGACCCCCAATTTCGACTGGGTGGTGAGCAAGAAGTTGGAGCCTCCTGTTGATTTGCCGCTTGTGGATGCCGAAAATCCGGAACCAGATTTGACCGTCCTCGGTGAGGCGGTGTTCCGCGGCGAGCGCAAGAAGTTCGGCATCCGCATCGACGACCGACGCCGGCACCTCTACACCATCGGGAAGACCGGCATGGGCAAATCGACGCTCCTCGAGAACATGATTCATGCGGACATTCAGGCGGGGAAGGGCCTCGCCGTCATCGATCCACACGGGGATCTCGTGGAGGCCGTGCTGAAGTTCGTCCCGAAGTCGCGCATGAATGACGTCATCCTCTTCGACCCGGCGGACAAGGAGTTCCCGGTGTCCTTCAACATGCTCCACTGCCCCAATCCCGACCAGCGGTCGCTCGTGGCGTCGGGCATGATGAGCGTCTTCAAGAAGCTGTGGCCGGACGTGTGGAGCGGACGCATGGAGTACATCCTGCGCAATGCCCTGCTCGCGCTCATTGAGGTCCAGAGCAACTCCATGCTCGGGATTCTCCGGATCTTCACCGATGCGAACTTCCGAAGGAAGGTGATGGAGCACGTGCAGGATCACCTCGTGAAATCGTTCTGGGAGGATGAATTCGAGACCTGGTCCGAGAAGTACCGCACCGAGGCCATCGCGGCCGTGCAGAACAAGATCGGGCAGCTGCTCTCCGTTCCGCTCATTCGCAACATCGTGGGGCAGGTGGGGAGCAAGGTGGATGTCCGCCATGCGATGGACAGCGGCAAGATCATCCTCATGAATCTGAGCAAGGGGAAGCTGGGAGAGGACAACAGTGCCTTCCTCGGTTCCATGATGGTCACGAAGTTCCAGCTGGATGCCATGAGCCGGGCGGATATCCCGGAGAAGGATCGCCGTGACTTCTTCCTCTACGTCGATGAATTCCAGAACTTCGCCACCGAGTCTTTCGCGACGATTCTCTCCGAGGCACGCAAATACCGCCTGAATCTGACGATGGCCAATCAGTACGTCAATCAGCTCCTCATCGGGGACAAGAGCACGGCGCTCAAGGATGCGGTTTTCGGCAACGTAGGCTCTCTTGTCTGCTTCCAGATCGGTTCGGACGATGCCGAGCCCCTGAGCGAGCAATTTGAGGAGATGGTGTTGCCGAAGGACATCCTGAGTCTCCCCAAGTATCACGCCTACACGCGTCTCATGATCCGCGGGATCCCCAGTAAGCCGTTCTCCGTTCACACGCTTCCGCCGCCTTCGGTCGAAGTGGATGAGAAGCGTATCGAGACGATCCGGAGATTATCCCGTGAGCGCTACGCGGAGCGCGCATCCGTGGTGGAGGAGAAGATCGCCAAGTGGATCGCGGGGAGCAAGACGGCCAAAGCATCGGAAAAGGTCGCGGAAAAGGCCAAAGAGAAAGAGGAGGAAGAGCTGAAGAAAGCCAAGAAACGCGGCATGACGCTCGCAGCGTACCGCGCGTGGCGGGATCGGGAGCTGTGGACGAATGAGTTCAATGCGTTCAGGAAGAAGGTGTTTGTCGGAGAGACGCTCATGCCCGAAGAGCAGGAGAGGATGAAGGATCTCGAAGCGAAGCTCGAGAAGAGCGGGGGAGTGCCTCCCCCGAGCAAGACATTGTTGGCGGCCAAAGAAGCAGCGTCAAAGTAGTGAATATTTTGCCCGAAGAGCGGAAGAAGACATGAGAGAACGGGGTTCAACACCACGGGTTCCACCAGGGGCATTCATCATCTTGTACGCATGTACTCCCTTCGCAGTGGGTTCCCCATCCGCAGGTATTCGGGCATTCATTCCCGCAAATATCCACCCCGCACGCCCCGCAGGTCCCTGTTCCGTTGCAGTCCGGCACACAGTTCAAGCTTCCCGTGTCGCAGTGTGTTCCCCATTCCGAGCACCCGCACACCATGCATCCGGCCGCAGGGCAGGTGGAGATGTCGGGCACGCACGTATTCGCCTCACACTTCTGTCCTGACGGACATCCGCAGTCCGTACAGCAGGTATTCTGGTCCTCCCCCGGTTCACAGCTGTTCGAGCCGCACACTGGACCGTCCGGCACACAGTTCAAGCTTCCCGTGTCGCAGTGTGTTCCCCATTCCGAGCACCCGCACACCATGCATCCCTCTGCCGGGCATTGCGGGGTGATCGGGCAGTCGGAGGCGCAGTTGGTGCTGTTTTCTCCTGCATCACAGATGAGGTTGTTGTTGCAGGGATCGGGTGGGCAACAGCACTCGAATCCGTTCACCGAAGCGATCTGAACGGGAGGAAACACGTTGAAGCCGAGGATGCTCCCGATGAAGTGGAATGTGCGGAAGAAAATTCCTGCTGTCGGGAGGGGGTCGATGGGAAAGTATCCAGGCGGACAATTGCCGGCTTCCGCGAGAATGGGGCAATTGGAGGGGCATTGCGGAGGTGAGGCACTCGAAGATGCGCCTCCCGATTCCGAGCTCGATGATGCTCGACAATTGATTTCACAGACGACCATGCTGTCGTAGGCCGTTCCAACGGTGTCACATGTACTCTGAGGATACGCGCTACACTCTCCTGTCTGTGTGACGCAGCAGGAGACAATTCTTTCACTGCTTGATTCCGAGCTTGAGGTTTGGCAAGGATTCGGTGAACAACCATACACACCGTTCTTCCACTCTCCTCCTCCCTCTTGGCAGGTGACCTGATCTGCGATTGCACACATTTCCCCATAACAGCAGGCGCCTGTCGATCTGCCGTATGGGCAGGGATTCGGCGAGCACTCTCCTCCCGTCCATGATTTTCCACTTGCACCGCACTCGGCTTGCGAAGTGATACTGCAGGCTTGCTGCTGATCGGACCCGACGAACGGGTCAACATCACAGCAGGCACCTGCGGGATTGGGGACCGGGCAGGGATTTGGGGAACAGGTTCCTCCGTTCATCCATGATCCGGCCGGGTATCTTGTAGCGCATTCGTTTTGAGCGAGAGGAGTGCATGCTTGTGGCTGACCGGCGGCGCTGAACGGGTCCCCGTCACAGCAGGCCCCTGACGCGTTGGGGACTGGGCAGGGATTCGGGGAACATGTCCCTCCGCTGATCCATGATCCGTATGGATGGTTTGCAGTGCATGCGGTTTGCGTGAGAGCAGAGCAAGCCTGCGGCTGACCGGCGGCGGTGAACGGGTCTCCGTCGCAGCAGGCGCCGGTTTCGTTGTCTCCCGATTCACATCCCGAACACATCCAATTTCCTCCCCCCATGTCCGAGCATCCGCCGCACGTCCATGCCATGGCCCGCGGGGAACCGAACAAGATGAGACATGCTACAAAAATAAGTTTTCCAGAGAGTGGGATGAGTTTTGACATGTGGCGATTGTTCGCTCTTAGATTGATAAAGCAAATTGTCTCCTATACGAACAATGGCCTGATAATGGCAGGAAGCCAATTGTACAGTGACGGCGGATCGCAACCGGACAATGTCCCCATGCCGGTCCGCTGCAGCTACCGCTGCGGATGCACGATGGCTCCCTGCAGCTTTCCCGAGGCCGTTTCGAGTGTCACTTCGGCCACCGGGACAGGTGGTCCCTTGTCCCCCAGATCGCTGACGCGGATGACAGACTGTGCTCCCCGTCGTTCGATGGTGACCACAGGGTTCTGGAGAGGACGTTCGAAGTGCGTGAGGAGGAGGACTTGCTGCACCAGGGCTGAAGCCGGAATCTCTTCGAGCGGGGGACGGAAGTTCATCGCATGCACCCTGCTGATGTTCGCATCGATGCCGCCCCCGCTGCGGGCCACGTCGAACACGGCGTGCCAAACCCCCGGCTTCTCCGCCGACGAAACGGTAACTCCCACACTTGGATACCTGCGAGCAACCGGCGGAGCATCCCTCACGCCGATGCGCACGTCGCCCGTGACCCCCAATGCTTCCCTGATCGTATCGGTCACTGTTTTTTGCTCCCCCTCCGTGAGGCGCGACCATCGGCCGAGATCACTGAGTGCGCCGTTTTGCATCTCAGCCTGTTCCAGTTTCATGGCGCGGTCGTAGTCGTCCCCCCGTAGACGGTCGACGAGGAGGCCCTTGGACTGACGTTGGAGGATCCGCAACACTTCGCCCTTCCAGAGGGCGCCCTCACCCGGCGCCACGTCCACGTTCCCGACCTCCCCTTTCGGCGTGATGACCGTAAACATTCTCCATTCCTTGGTCGTGGTAACGCGCAAGCTCGTCTTCCCATCCTGCGCTTCGAGGATCGACCGATGTTTCGCGCTCACCGTCGCTTCCCGGATATCGTCCGCTCCATTTCCTTCGACGGTGACAAACGCTCCGATTCGCAGTGGCCCATCCGGTGCGATCTCATTTCTGAGCTTAGCAAGCTCCTTGCGGGCTTGTGGGCGCTCCCGGGGGAGGGGCTCATCGCCAGCCTGGGACGGCGTTTCCCCCCTCTGCCAGCAGAGTCGAGCGGGGATAGTAGGATTGGAGGAAGGACGCATGTAGGTCTTGGGAAGAAGGCGCTGTCGAAACATAGTAGCCTAATGGGAAGTCTAGGGGGGAGTTGAAGGTGGCCAGAGGCAGGCATTCCAACATTGGTATGTGGCTAGAGCCGAAGCCATGCAGCCTAATCCGATGTTGGTGAAGGTTATTGCGGGATATGCTGGAACGAAATGGCCGTATTCTACGTAATTGCAGGATTTTCTCGCTTCAGAGAAACAATTTGCAATATCAATTAGCACATGTTCTTTTGCCTTCTCACATCCACCACGCGCAACACCAACAAAGCTCCAAACGGGGCAAGACCCAGAAGAGTCATGAGGGACGGGACAGGCGTCTCCTTCATCCGACCAAACGCTAATGGTATTGGGGGAAATGTTTTCGCCACACGATTCACAGCAGGTTTCTTCCCGTATGGCACCTGTGTTGGGATCTTTGCACTTCACGACAGCACCAGAGGGAGAGCACATTCCATTGGGGGAGCAGGGACCGTACTCTTCATCGATTTTATTCGCGGTGACAGTCCATTTCTTGACCACTCGACAGATGCGGCCATCACTCGTAAGAATTGTGTTCGATTGGCTGAAAGTAACGTCGACCTTCCACCCCGGGACACCCTGGAATTTTTTTTGGAAGTCATTTATCTCCGCATCTGCCGCCGCTTCGTCAGCTGCGCCTTCGCAGCCGAGATCCGTGCAGCGAATATCCGATGCTCCCGTGCAAAGTGTGCAGACGTGGTACGCAGTATCCAGCTGTTGTTCGCACCCGCGTCCGTGGCCAATGTACATTGAGTTCACGCTCTTGCATTGCGACAGATCAGGTAGAGGATCAATATTAGATTTCAAGAATTTTTTCTCATCTGTCTGTACAGCGAGCCAGGCATCGCACCTCTCCTTCCACACTGCCGACACATCCTCACCTGTTGCGTACACGCATATGGCACAGGTCTGCCCACAGTCACTCGGGCATTTCTCGGCAGATTCATCCGGGTCGCACGTTCCGTCGTGGTTGCAGATGGGACAGCAACATAACGGTTCCATCTGAGCGATCTGTTGTGGAGGATTGAATCCGATGAGCGAGCCGAGGAAATGCCAGAGAGACGGGAAGAACCCGGCGAGTGCTGGGGGTGGGCAAACCGTCGTGTCGGGAGAGCAGATGACCGACGGGGTACCCGGGGGCGGACAAATCGGGTTCGACAAGCAGACAGATTCCTGGCAGTACATGCCTTCTCCGCAATCGCAGATATCGTTGCACCCGTTCAGATCCGGTCCGCAGTACCCTATGGGGCAGGAAGGCACGCAATCCGACAGGCAGGTCGATGATTCGCAATGCATTCCGTCGGTGCAGCCGCAGGTCGTGCCGCAGCCGGCAAGATCCGGGCCGCAGTACTCCCCGGGGCAGGTAGGTTCGCATTCTGGAACACAGGCATTGATAGTCTGGTTGCATTGCGTATCTTCGCTGCAGGAGCAGGTCGTGCCGCATTCAGCCAGATCTTCGCCGCAGTATCCTTCGGGGCAGGAAGGCACGCAGTCCAGCACACAGCCCGTTCCCACGCATTGTAAACCTTCGTCGCAGCCGCAGGTGGTATCGCATCCGTTCTGATCCGGTCCGCAGTATCCTGCGGGACAGGAAGGCGTGCAGTCCGGCACACAGCTCGTCCCCTCACAGTGGGTTCCGGCCGTGCAGGTATCCATGCAGGTCCCCCCACACCCATCACTCCCGCACGCACCGCAGGAGGGAACGCAATCCGGCACACACTCCGTCCCCTCACAGTGGGTTCCCAATCCGCAGGTATCCATGCAGGTCCCCCCACACCCGTCACTCCCGCACGCACCGCAGGAGGGAACGCAATCCGGCACACACTCCGTCCCCTCACAGTGGGTTCCGGCCGTGCAGGTATCCATGCAGGTCCCCCCACACCCGTCATCCCCGCACGCACCGCAGGAGGGAACGCAATCCGGCACACACTCCGTCCCCTCACAGTGGG
>Ga0172379_10000302_pt1 | contig 131540 bp, 145 predicted proteins | sample GrowelOW334metaG_FD_119756 | JGI IMG/M metagenome (GOLD analysis project Ga0172379, IMG submission 119756) | Groundwater microbial communities from an aquifer near a municipal landfill in Southern Ontario, Canada - Groundwater well OW334 metaG | ecosystem: Environmental > Aquatic > Deep... | reverse complement strand
TTTATTCCCCTGCGCGGTTTAAACGCCAGCGATAAAAATAAAAAAATCTCCACCAATTATTTGCAGGAGCGTATTAAACACTACCGGGAAAAATTAGATATCACTGTTCCCCTCTCGGCGCACTCTTTACGCCACGGCTTTGCCACTTACCTAGCCGAAGGCGGCGCCAATCCCGCGGCGATTCAGATTTTGCTTGGTCACGAATCGCTAGATACCACCACCAGGTATGTTCATGCCTCAGATAAATATGCCCAAGAAACGCATAAAAAGTTTCATCCGTTGAAGAATGATTAGCTACTTAACAAAATCATAGTCCTCGGCAATTATGAAAAAATGATCAAAACGGCCGCCAATATCACTAATCCTATCAATTTTTCCCCGAATAACTAGTTGTACTTTATTACTCTGATCTAATGTTTTAAGATCATTAAATTTTGGACCTTGAATATCTAAACTATTAAAGGTTACTGAGAACGGCTGATAGAAATATATTAATAATTCTGTCGATGACGCTCTTAACGTCATAGAATTTTTTACATCCGCCACTGTTCCCAGCCATGATACTCTCTTGCCTTTGTAGTATTTATCAAAAAATTCTTGCTTCAGAGCAGAGTTCGGTTGTTTATTAATAATATTTATTATCTCTTGAGGACTAATATTCGAGTACTCTTTGTCAACGTTGACCGAGGACGTTGATGTTGATAAATAAGTAATTTTATCTCCAGCGACATTATCGCCGCTCCCAATAGACATTTGTCCTATATTACTGTTTTTAAATTGAAATAGACTGCTATCGCTAAAAAAATAACCGAATATAACAACAACTATGCCGCTACCTATTGCAACCACCCACTGGTTACGAATAAACCGATTCCACTCAAACCTCTTACTACCAACTACCAAATCATCGAATAAGTTGATTATTTGATCTTCTTTATAAGTTTTTTCATAGACTTTCCATCCAAAATTCAGTTTAATTTCTAAAATTTTTGGTGTTCCTAGCGCCGGGTCATTAAAAGCAGAATCGTAACTTTTAAACAAAGCATTGTAAGACCCGGGGTATCCTGCTACATATAATTTGTTTCCGTTTAATATTTTGTTTAATATGGCGGTAGCGTTATAACCATGATTGTGATTATTCGGATCACAATAAACCGCATTCAATATTTTTAATTTATTCATATACAATAATAATTTTACTTGCTATTACATTATATGATAACCCTAATCTAATCATTTTACAACCCCTTAAATTCTCTTGACAAAAACTAATCTTCTGCTAATATACTAGCAACAGGGATATGGAGGCAGGCGCAGCCAAATTGCTCTTTTGAAAACAGACCAAAACCACTTCTTTTTTTAAAAAAATGGTGGGGGTTCAAGTCCCCCGCTCCAATGCCTATTGAAGGCTAATGGTGACGCACAGCAATTCGGAAGACTTTGATGATTAGCTAACTGTTTAGTGGAACGGGGCTGATTTATCAGCCGCTAGTCGGAGTCGAAGTTGACCAGAAATTACGGTCAACAAGTGGAAGACCGGACGGCCATTAGTGACCCCGGAATAGTACGGAGACATCCGGTGCTATACGGTTTCAGGGCTTCCCTGCCCGATTTATCAAGGAAGATCCAACAAGTGATCTTCCTTTTTTTATTTACTGAATATGCAAGCCTAAGCCAAATTAACAAAAATTTAAACTGCTTGATTTATTTATAATAATTTGCTATATTTTTTAGATAGGAGGAGCTTATGTTAACTACGGATTACATCTTGGCAATAGAAAAATTAAACAAACAAACCGGAACAGAACCCAAAAGCTGCTCTGGAGTAACCAACCCAGATGAGTTAAGGCCAGTACCGGCCAATCAGCACCCAATAAAAGACCCAAAAAAATAAACCAGAGAATTAAATTCTCTGGTTTTTATTAATTACTGTAAATAATTATTTTGATTAAGAAAAATAATTATTTTTTTGGTGATTTCATTTAACCCCAACTCTTCAGGCTTACTGACCCATCTCGCCGCGGCCGTAGTTAACTCCCCTTTTACCTTAACCAAATAAACCCTGACATAAAATCGGTCGCTTCGCTGTGGCGCGGTCCCAAAAAAAGAATTAAGGTACTCTGAATTGCTCAAGACTAATTTTGGCAATTCTTTGTTAAATTCCCTGGCCAAACACTGCCAATCATCTTCTCCAATTTGTGGTTTACCTCCCGGCAAAAACCAAGCTTCCTTCTTTCTAACCACCAAAACCCTTCCCTTATTAATCACTACTGCGCAAACTACCTGTTTCACAAAACAGCCTCCTTATTTATATAATAACTACTAACAAACTTTTTTAACCGCCAAACTTAGAATGTTGTTCAATAAACTTAGCAATAGAATCTTCGTCCGGAAAATCAAATTGTGTGCCCTTAGCCGAACCGCCAACCAGTAAATGATAAAGTTTATAATCTTGATGATTGGGATATTTTTCCCTTAACTTTTCTACAAAATCGCAAATCACCTTGGTAACAGCTAAAATATCCTGCTGTCGATACTGGTGCAGTAATTCCTTTAAAATTGCAAACTCTAATTCTTCATCAATTGGCCCTTGGTCAGACTTAGTCATATAGTTATGCCCATTCTATTACTAATTTAAAAATTTGTAAAGGCCCCTAATTAAAAAAGAGGCCCCGGTATAGTACTCTAAACTATACCGGGGCTAATTTTCTGCTTATTTTTTTAGCAGTTCATTTTCATAACCAGTACCGCAACACAGCGGACAATCAACTTTATCCCAACGATCAGCAAATTCCCATCCCCGGCCAGCGCATTCCCGACAGCAACAGAACTGCTTAAGATAATGAGAAACTTCTTGTAGCATAACTATCGGCTGACGATTAGCGGGATAATTTTGCCACTTTTTATCCGGCACTGCTGAAGCTGAGGCTTCATGAAAACCTAATGCTTTAAACCAATTTACTTTAGTTGGCGAAACGGTGCAAATAAAAATTAAATTTTCAGCAAGCTCCTGAGCGGTAAAAAAAGCTTGAGCCACCAACTCCCGACCTAAACCAAGCTGGCGATAATTAGGCGCTACCCAAAGCAGAGATAATTCACTACACCAATCATATTTTGTCAAAGCAACCATACCAACTAACTTGCCCTGATCCCAAAAAATTTGAAGACTTGGCAACAATTCAATTAATTCCTCTCTGGTCCTTTGGCGTAAAACCCCGGTAGTCATATCAACCGCTAACGGCTTTAACAAAAAATCAATTTCACTTCTTTGAATTGACCTTAACTGAAAACTGGTTAATCTCATAAACCTTCCTCCTGTTTTTGAATTTTACGGAATAAAAAATCCCGTCCTCTACTGGCAAAAAATGCCAACAGAGGACGGGAGTTAACCCCGCGGTACCACCTCGGTTATTAACCAATCCAAGAATTGATTAATCACTTTCACTGACTCAGGCTTTGGCTCTAAAAACCAAACGACATCAGTTAGCGCATGATTACGGACGCCGCCGGGCCCCGCTATTGAATTAATTCACGAGGTCATTTCACAGGCGCGTTCAAGAACGTTCTAGTACCAAGCTTGCAACTACCTTGGCTCGCTAAAACCGAACTCGTTCCCTACTATTCCTGCTCATTAATGTTGTAATTGTTAAGGTATTTTTACTTTAGCACATACCAAAAAACTTTGTCAAATCTTTGCTGCTAAATCATTTGAATATCTTTTTGATATACTCTATAGCGACCAACTGTTCACTAATTGAATTGGTTAATTCCATGGCAACCAAAGGCGCTAAAAAATTTTTATAACTCTCTAAATAATCAAATTGGTTTAAATTGGCATAGCGGTGTAAATCATGCTGAATTTCTTTTCGCTCTGGATTATAATAAGCTTGCTGAGATAAAGCGCTAATATGCGCGCAACCGATGGGATATTTTTTAAATAATTGATACTGCGCCGAATATAACGGCGAGCCTTCCAACCGGCGAGATTCTAGATGCGCATAATCCAAACAAACTCCCGCCAATTGTTTAACCTCGGCCTCTGGCATTGGGTAAGCGGAATTTTCCAAATACATTTGGCTTAAATACTTACTCAAATCATACTGTAGTGGCCATTCACTCATGGCGTGAATATTAAAAATATTAGTTTTAAAATTTGCAATTAAAAATTCAATTTCGTCCGGCGACATATCCGAACGTAAATGCACAAAAGGAATACTTTTAATTTTAGATTTTTTAAGCAATTTATAAGCCTCTTGGCGTTCCGTTGACGCTAAACCCGTCGGAAAAAAACAGACCTCGGTTAGGTCTAGTTTGTTAAGCTCAACAATTTTTTCTCGCCAATCAGTTTGACCGGTCGTAGTAATGGCTGGCAAAATTTTCATAAAAAATAAATTCCGCTTGGTTAAAACAATTATAGCAAGCTTAATTAATTTGATCAACTCCAAACTAAAAGCGACTGATTTTTCAGCCGCCTTTTAGCGTCTTACTAATAATTTTTAATGATTAAGTTTGCGCCACAACCAATAAGAATAAACTATCGGGATTAACGAACCCACAATTACCATGGTGATAAAAATGCCAAAAAAGATGGTTGAGGGCAACCAAAAACCTAAAACCGAAAATAAACCCATAATGATAAAGATTTTACCACCCAAGCGGTTGCTTTTATTCCAAACTTCTTCGCTAGATAAAGTCCACGGCGTACGAATACCCATAAACCAATTAGCTTTTACTTTGCCTAAATAGTTGCCAATAATAATAAATAATACCCCTATACCAACTGGCACTGCCACATTGACTGGCAACAATTGATGACCCAAGGCAATTAAGCTAGTATAAAAATACAGTAACGCTACAAAAGCAACAATCGCTCCTTTAAAAATATGATAAGCCTTGGCAAATTGTTCATAACGTTCCTTTTTGGGATCTAAATAGGGAAAAATAAAAAATAATAAATACATCCCGGTAATCAAGGCGGGGAAAAAGAAGGCGCCAAACGCTCGGCTAGACCAACCATCAACTTGACCATAAACATTCCAATGGATTGGCACCTGCTCTGGAAAATTGGCATAAAAGTAAAAGCTGCTGGCCACCGCTAAAATTATTAACAACACGGGAATAATTTCCGTCCGCCAGGAAGCTTTAAGATAATTAGTCATACTTTTTTTTAATTAATTTTTTAGATTTATTAAAATAATTATATACTTCGGCCGCCACCTCTTCAAAGACGCTTAAATTTAAAGAATAAATAATCTGCTGACCTTGTCTGGTAGCCGTGACTAAATTGGCCGCCTTTAACACCATTAAATGATGTGATAAGGTTGGTAGGGTAATTTTAAAATGAACTGCCAATTCGGCGACGGCCTTATCCCCCTTTTTTAACAAATCCAGGATTTGCCGGCGATTTTGATCCCCTAACGCTTGCCAAGTATTAGTTAAAGACATATTTAGATATTTAGATGTATATCTAAATATTAACATAGGCTAAAAATCTTGTCAAGACCCCATAATTATCCGCTTTAATAACCTAAGTATTTTATCCACAAATCAAACTAATTGACCAAAAGCTTCAACCTTGATATAATAAACACCCGCCTGAAAAAACAGGAGGACTTAATTATTCAAATTAGCTTGTCAATGACTAATTTTGTTTTGTGGTTAGTAATTATAGCTTATCTAAGAATCGTTGTTTATTTTTGGCAAGAATTATTATATTTACCTGAAGAATCCCCTACTTGGCCTGACTATCTAATTACCATTTTTTGGCCCAGTATCTTTATTCTTGGCCCTTTAGGTTTAATTAAAGTAGAAAATATTGATTTTATTTCCAAACATTAATTTTAACAAAATTCACTACCAGATGATGGCAGTGAATTTTTTATTTACCAAATAAAATAACCCCCGATAAAAAATTAATTTTTATCGGAGGCTTAGGTTCATAGTTTCTTTCACCGGTGAACCACTCTCCGGTGACATATCCTTTATGGCTTCCCCCTAAAGGCCGGGTAAGCTTATGATCGTTTCTTTCTAACTAATTAAGCCTAATCAGTTAGATATATCCTTTATAATTTCCCCCTAAAGGCTGGGTGAGTTGTCTTCGCTTCATCCTATAGGCCAACCAGGGTACAGGACTAAGTTGCCTCTTCTACATTACTCAAGCACCATAACGAATAATGACCGAACAGAATACAACAAACACACTTTAACAAAATATTTTTAGCAAGTCAAGTTTATTATTCCCGAATCTGAAACCTAAAAAAATAAACAAAAAATACCCCATCAAAACAGAGCATTTTTACTAAACCGTCACTCAATCCTCTATCTAACAACTTCCGCGACTAATTGCGTAACTTCTGAGTTTTTATATTTTAACTGTTTAATTATTTGTTTAGCCGGATCCGAAACCCGATCAAACATAAAGCTAATTTTATCTTTAGTTTTAATCGCACCATTCCTTTGATAATATTTTTCAATATGTTGATCAAAATAAGCAATACTGTCTGCGTCTCTTAGAATGTCAGTTTCTTGATCACCACCCACTTCGTGGTTTTCTACAATTTTTTTTAATCTAGTAATTTCAGCTGGCGAATAATCATAAGCCTTAACCAAAGCGCCAATAATCTCGGACGACCGCTTGGCGTGCTCCCGTTTAAATTCTTTTAAGTTACTCAAATTTTTTAAATGCGTGGTTTCGGTTATACCGGTCACTCCTCGTTCTAGATCGTGAGCCAAAGCGGCAATTTTAAGAATTTCATCAGCCTCGGGATTTAATTTTAATAACCAAAATAAAGTCTTTTGAGCATGCAACAAATCCCACTCCAACGGAGATTTTTTTATAATTTTTTTAATCGCAGTTTGCACCTTAGCAAATCTCTCCATAAAACTATGGCAAATAATCTAAAGGATTGACTGGAATACCGTTATAGCGTACTTCAAAATGTAAATGTGGACCAAAAGTCATCCGACCGGCTCCGGGGGTACCTGGCGAACCGCCCGATAAGGCAATTACCTGGCCTTTTTTAACAAACTCATCTTCGCTAACCAAAATTTTTGAAACATGCCCATAGACCGTAGAAATTTGTTCGTTGTGAATAATCATAATGTAAGAATAGCCCAAGCCAGCATTTTTAGCCGTACCAATATAACCCGCTTCGGCCGCCGTAATCGCCGTTCCTTGGGCGGCTCTAATATCAACCGCGGGATGTTCATAAACATAACGAAACGGATAATCCGGATCGTGAAAATAAGCCGTCACTGTATGACTGGGCACCGGCCACTGCAACAAAACATTACCCAAGGCTTGAATTTGCTTAGCCTGCTGACTAGTTAAATTTTGCCGTGCTTTTTTTTCTAAACTGGTAATCTCGGCACTAATTTGCGCCTGCTCGGCTTTTAGTTGGGTCACTAATTTTTGAAATTCTTTTTCCGAATTTTTAGCCTTACTCATTAAAGTGCTTTTTGCTCCTTTCTGATTATCCAACACCGCTTTATTTTCTTCTAGCTTATCCGAAATTTTTTCCAAGCTAATTTTATGACCTTGCAAGTCGGCTTGTTTAGCAGCGAGATTTTTTTTCAACTCCTCCAGGCTTTGCAGGTCTTGCTGTAATTTACTTTGAAAATTTTGAGAAAATTTTAATTGATCAAAAAAATCCGAAAAATTATTTTGCGAAAAAAAGACCGCCAAAGTCCCCTGCTCTTGATATTTAAAAATTAGCCTTAAAAAATTAGCCAAATCTTCTTTGTTTTTACTAATTTCCAAATTTTTTTGTTCTAACTGCAGTTGTAGTTGTTGAATTTCTAATTGCGTTTGTTGAACCTGTTCTTGCTTGGCTTTAATTTCTAACTGCGTTTTACTAATTTGACTGCCCAAAATATTTAATTCGTTTTTTAAACTTACGGACTCCGCTTGTTTTTGTCGAATTTTATCCTGATATTCGGCAATCTGTTTATTAATTTCATCAATTCGTTGTTTACGATCGGTTATTTGCTCCGTCACCGTTTGCGCCAAAACCGGCCCCTGACTAAAAACCCCGCCTAATAGCCAAAGGGTAATTAAAAAACTTACAAAAATATAAAATTTTTTTGTCGTCATGCTAAAATTTTAACCTAATTTTTCTTGCGCCAATTTTAAGCGCTTTAAAGTTTCGGCCAAACCTAAAATTTCCGCTAATTCAAATGGCGTTGGACTATTTTTTTGTCCGGATAAAGCCACGCGCATTGGCCACAACACTTCGCCCGTATTTAACTGCTGGCTAACAATTAATTCTTTAATTTTAAGCTCTAATTTAGTGGCTGACCAATCGGTAGCCTTGCTTTGTTTTAAATGTTTTACCAACAATTCTAAATTAGCTTTTAATTTAGTTCGTGTGGTTTGTTTCCAATCTAATAAATCCACCGGATAATTAATTGGCTGAAACAAATAAACAAACTCTTTAATCTCACTTAATTTTTTTAAGCGTGATTGTAAAATTTTGGCCGTGGCTAATAATTGTTTGGCCGGAACTTGGCTTACTCCCCCGGCCACTAAATATGGTTTTAATTTTTTGGCAAACTCTTTAACTGTTAATTCCCTCAAATAGTGACTATTTAACCAATCTAACTTTTGCGTATCAAAAACCGCCCCTGCTTTATTAATTTGTTCCCAGGAAAATAATTTGGCCATTTCCACTAAGGACATCACTTCCAAATCACCACCGGGGTTCCAACCCAATAACGCTACAAAATTTAACAGCGCCGCTGGCAGATAACCATTGCGTTCGTAATCTTCCACCGCCACATCGCCTTGGCGTTTAGACAATTTAGATTTATCGGGATTTAAAACTAACGGCAAATGGGCATAAGCTGGTGGAGTCCAACCAAAAGCTTGATAGGTTAATAAATGCTTAGGCGTGGAAGGAATCCATTCTTCGCCACGGATCACGTGAGTAATCTGCATCAAATGATCGTCTACCACATTAGCTAAATGATAAGTAGGAAAACCATCAGACTTTAAAATTACCTGATCATCCAATAATTCATTTCGCCAAACTACCTCCCCGCGAATTAAATCGGTAAATTTAGTTTCACCCGTAATGGGAGTTTTAAAACGCACCACATAAGGCACCTTATTTTTTAATAACTTTTCTACTTCGGTTTTGGTTAAATTACGACAGGTTCCATCATAACGCGTTGGTTCCTTGCGTAAGGCCTGTTCCCGACGTAATTTTTCTAACCGCTGTTCATCACAAAAACAATAATAAGCTTGGTCGGTTTTTAGCAATTCCTGAGCATATTTTTGATAAAGCGGTAACCGCTGGGATTGCACATAAGGCCCAAATTTGCCTTTAGACACGAGTTTTTTGCCAACTAGCATTGGACCCTCCTGATACTTCAAACCCGCCCATTTTAGAGCTTTAATTAAAGTTTCCACCGAACCCGGCACAAAGCGCTTGCGGTCGGTATCTTCAATCCGTAAGACAAAAGTTCCGTGGTAATGTTTAGCCACTAAATAATCATACAAAGCCGTGCGCAAACCGCCGACATGCAAATATCCAGTTGGACTAGGAGAAAAACGAACTCTGACTTTCATATTTAAATAATTTTAAAAAAATAAAAAATTAGTTGCTAAATTTTTGTTTTAAAACTCGCCAAGGAAAAATAATTACCGCTCTGATAATCCGCCGATAACGCCAAGGCTGTTGCATCAACCGCCACAGCCATTCTAAACCCAACTTTTGCCAACTACTAGGTGCGCGCTTAATTAATCGGGCTAAAAAATCAAAAGTTCCGCCCACCCCAACTGCCAATCTAATACTTGGCAATTTATTAATATTTTCGGCCAGCCATTGTTCCTGGCTCGGCGAACCAAAAGCGACAAACAAAAAATCTGGTTGCGCTAAATTAATTTGTTGCAAAACCTCCGGATGATTAAATAAAGCCGAACCGACTCCCCCCGGACTAGCCCCAACTACTCTTAAGTGCGGATAAATTTTTTGTAAATTAGCAGCCGCCACTTCCGCTACTCCCTCGGCGCCACCCAAAAAATAAACTGCTAAATTTTTTCGTTCCGCCAACTGACACAATTCAACGGTTAAATCCGCTCCGATAATTCTTTCTATTTTTTGACCATACAAAAAATTAACCGCCCAAACCAAACCAATTCCATCAGCTAGTCGCAAATCCGCACTACTTAAAATTTGCCGGTATTTTTCATCTTTAGCTCGTAAAACTATTTCGGGATTAGCCGTAACTAGCCAATGATTAGTTTGACTTTGCAACCAGGTTTCAACTTTTTCCCAAAAAACCAACCGACTAATTTGATCTATTTCTACTCCCAGAACTGAATATTTCATAAAGACCTTCTTAAAAGAATTTTGCTTTAAAACTTATAAAACTACTCTAACTTTTCTAAGCTGCAAAATAAAGTAAACTAATTGCATCAAAAGAAGATTACAACTTGCTTAAATTATAACATTTTTTACTCCTCTTGACAACCTTGCTAAATAGGCCTAATCTATAAACAACAAATTCAAAACAACAGGAGGAATTATGTCAAAAAAATGGAAACTGGCTTTTTTTATACCAATTTTGCTTGTATCGTTAGCACTTGCTATACACATAGCATTTATGTGTACTGGATACCAACTGGTCAGCAGCCACGCCCTGTTCTACTTAGTTACAGCCGGGGTTATTAGCTCCATATTGGTAACATTTTTCTTTAAGCAAACAGAAAAAAAACGAAAAGGAAAAAAAGCCGGGTCAACTGTGAAAGTTGGACTTCTGTCCGCCATGGCAACTGGCGGAGGTTTGGCAGACCAAAATTTAATTATATCTGCTTCACCACCAGATACCACAGCCCAAATAGGCGCTATTACTGCGACTGCCCTTACCGTGGCAGACTGGCAGTTAGCAATAATAACTATTTCGTTTGTGCTACTGTTAGGTGCTTGGCTTTTAGCCTCAATCAAAAAGGCCAGACGTGGTGTTTTTAAGGATCAATTAGATCCTAAAATTCGCCTAATTACCGGCGAAAAAAAGTAAAACCAACCCCATCTTTAGTTTAAAAGATGGGGTTTTAATTTTAACCATGATTAATTTAATAATCTAAATTAAATTTTCCTGGTAAAAAATCACTTTTTCTGTTATACTACCTGCACTAAAATGAAAAAATTTAAACTACAATTTTTAATCTGGCTAACGGCCCTAACTCTAATTTCACCGAATATTTGCCTGGCGCTAACTTTTGACCAAAATTATATTATTTCTGATTTTGACGCCACCGAATATCAAGCTATGAGCCTGGTACAAATTCAAAGATTTTTAACTACCCAGGGCAGTAGCCTGGCTTACAAATCTTTTCCGGATTTTGATGGTAATTATAAAACCGCTACGGAAATTATTTATAACGCCGCCCAAAATAATAAAATTAGTCCCCGCTTATTATTAGTAATGCTACAAAAAGAGCAGAGTTTGATTGAAGACCCCAACCCAACTAACCGGCAATATCAATGGGCTACTGGTTATGGAGTTTGCGATGGTTGCGATATAACTGATCCCCGTATTGTGCTGTTTGGCGGCTTTGGCAATCAAGTAGAACTAACCGCCAGAATTATGCGTAAATATTTTGAAAAATCTGAACAATACAACATTCAATCGGGACACACTTACAATTTAGCCGAAACTTTTGGTAGTAGCTTAATTTATGAGATTACTCCCACCAACCAAGCCACCGCCAATCTTTATATTTACACTCCTTATCGGCATGGCAACGAACTTTTTTGGAAAATTTGGACTCGTTATTTTAAACGCACTTACCCGGATGGCACTTTGCTTACCAGTAAAGAATCACCAGCGGATATTTATTTAATTCAAGCCGGCGTCAAACGTAAATTTGTTACCAAGGCCGCCTTGGTTTCTCGCTTTAATCCTAAATTAATTTTGACCGTTCCTGCTTCAGACTTAGATCTATTTGAAGATGGCTCACCTCTTAAATTTCCACAATACTCAGTGATTGAATCAACCGAAACCAGTAATATTTATTTAATTGTCGGCGACACTAAAAGACAAATTATTGACAATCAAGTTTTTAAACTACTAGGCTTTAATCCCGAAGAAGTAGTTATCGTCGCCGAACAAGATTTAAGCTACTACACTACCAGCACACCATTAACCACCAAAAGTTCTTATCCCCTGGGCACTATTTTACAAGATCGTAAAACTAAAGCCCTCTACTACGCCGAGGCGGGCACCAAATCCCCAATTCTCAATCAAGAACTATTAACCCTAAGGTTCAAGAACAAAAAAATTGTTCAGGTTTCCAGCACGCAATTAGATCAGCTATTCAACGGCGAAACTATTAAACTGTTAGACGGAGAATTAGTCAAAACAAAAAATGATCCCGCAGTTTACGTAATTTCTAACGGCACCAAACGCTTAGTTCCCTCAGCTGACTTATTTGGTAAAATGGGCTATAATAACAAAAACATCATTGTGGTTAGTAAAGCCTTGCTTAATTTGCATCCTGATGGCGAACCAATTACCTTAACCACTACTAACTAAAATTTTAATATGCTGGTTTTTTCTGCCTTTACTCCTCACCCGCCAATTATCATTCCTACAATTGGCCGTGAACATCTAGCCAAAATACCCCAAACGGCTGCCGCCATGCATAAATTGGAACAAGAACTTTATGCCGCTAAGCCCGAAGTAATTATTATTATTTCACCTCACGGCTATTTATTACCCGACGCTTTTACCATTAATTTAGCCGAAGAATTTAAGGCGGATTTTGAACAGTTTGGTGATTTTACCACTAAACTAAGTTTTAAAGGAAACTTACACTTTTTTAACAGCGAGGATCGCGAAAAAATCCAAAAAACTTCCCCCTTGGCAATTATTACCGAATCAAAATTAGACCATGGGGCAACCATTCCTCTTTATCAATTAACAGCCCACTTAAAAAACTTTTCTGTCATCCCAATTGGCTATAATTCTTCAGATTATCGCCACCATTTGGACTTTGGCATCGCCCTTAAAGAGGTAATTGTCAATTCCCCGACCCGGGTAGCTTTAATTGCCTCGGGAGATTTGTCACATTGTTTAACACCGGAGGCTCCCGGCGGCTTCAATCCGCAAGGAAAAGTTTTTGATGATAAATTAGTAGAGCTTTTAACCACTCATGATTTAAATGGTTTATTTGCCTTAGATCAAACCTTAATTGAAGCCGCTCAAGAATGCGGTTTTCGCTCTTTAATGATTTTATTAGGGGTAATCAAAAATATCAATTTCCAACCGGAAGTTTTGGCTTACGAAAATCCCTTTGGCGTTGGCTATTTAACCGCTCAATTCAAGCTATAACTTTACCCATTTATCACCCTCGCTTGGGCGAGGGATTTTTTTATCAAAAAATGCTAGAATATAGGCAAGGTCTGGGCCAATTAAACTAACTTTAACTATGGATAAAAATTTTGCCGAAATCGTTCCCCTACTAAAATTGCCGAAATCTTTGGGCGTTTTTGACTACGCCATACCGCCAGAACTAAAAAATTTACAAATTGGCCAATTGGTTAAAATTCCTTGGCGCCAACAAAAAATAGTCGGCCTGGTGATTAACCTAAAGGCCACCACCGAATTTAAACAAACCAAAGAATTAATTGAAGTAATAAATTATTTTCCCGCTTTATCCGCCAATTATTTAAAATTTTTAACCTGGTTTAAGAACTATTACTTAATTTCCTGGCCCACGGCCTTAAAAACTGCTTTGCCAGAAATTAAGCATACTAAAATCCTAAAAATTAAAACCTACCCTGATTTTAAAAACAATTTGCCTGGCGAAATTTTTAATCTGTCCAAAAACCTAACGGGAAGTAATAAATTTTTTTGGCAAACTAGTGCCGAACTTATTACCCGACACTTAGCTTGGCAAGAAGCTATTAAACAAACTATTGCCAAAAATAAACAAGTTTTAATAATTGTCCCTTCCGCGTTAGCTTTAGCTAAAGTTATTCCCTGGTATCAAAAAAAGTTTGCCGATAAACTAGCTATTATTAACAGCCAAACCGCCAGTGGACAACATACCGCCCTTTGGCAAAAAATTTTTAATCAAGAAGTACAAGTTATTCTGGGCACCCGACTAGCCGTTTTTTCTCCGTTTGATCGTTTGGGTTTAATTATTATTGATAACTCCCAAAATCAAAGTTTAAAGCAGTGGGATTTAAATCCTCGTTATGAAACTAAAACGCTAATAGAAAAAATTGCCGAACTAACCAACGCTAAAATTATTTATTCTGACCTTTATCCAGATTTAAACTTACAGCAACAAATTATTGAACAAAAAATTAAACTGATTACCGAACCTCAACCAATTATTACCACTGCCAGCGAGTTAGTTGATCTCAAAGAACAACGCGCCTTTAGAAACTATTCCTTGTTTGGCGATGAATTACTAAAAAATTTAGCAAATTGTTTAACTCAAAAAACCCAAGCTATTTTATTTATTAACAAACGCGGCTTGGCCAGTAACTTAGTTTGTCGTGATTGTGGTTATATTGCCAAATGCTCCAGTTGCCAACAAGTTTTAACGCTACACGAGGCCGTTAAAAACCAAGCAGATTTATTTTGTCATTACTGCGGTCAAAAATCATTTTCCCCAAGTAATTGCCCTAAATGCCACGGCACTAATTTAAAATCAACCGGTGCGGGGACCCAAAAAGTTCAACAAGAATTAAGTCAGCAATTCCCCACGGCAAAAATCTTACGCTTAGATGCTGATACTAATCAATTAGCCCAAAACAACAAAACTCTGCTAGTTGATTGGCTAAACCATAAATATGATTTTTTAGTAGCCACCCAAGCGCTATTAGATTTTGCTTTACCCCAGGTGGCTACCACCGCCGTTATCAACGCCGAAAGCTTACTAAACCAATCAGATTTTAACGCGGCCGAAAAAACTTTCTATCTTATAAATTTTATTCGCAGCTTAGCCAATAAAAAATTCTTTTTACAAACCTATAACCCCGAAAATGAAGTAATTAAATATTCTTATAGCGGCGATTGGGAAAATTTTTCTCGCGAACAATTAGCTTTAAGAAAAGAATTTAACTACCCGCCCTTCTGGCAATATCTCCGACTAATTTCCACCCCCGACCAAAAAAACCTACTAAAGTCTAAAGCCGAAAAAATTCAACAAGAGTTAAATCAAATTAGTGGTCTACAAGTTTTTGCCCCTGAAAGAATTTATGATCACTTCTGGCGCTGGCAAATTATCATTAAAAAAACCAACTCTAGTTTTTTAACTAGCCAACTAATTGATGATGACTGGCTCTTGGATATTGACTAGTTTAATTATTCTTGCTATAATATTTGACTAATTATATGCTAAAAATTATTACCCTACCAAATCCCATTTTACGCCAAACCGCCAAAGAATTAACGGCGGCAGAAATTAATAGTGCCGCCATTCAACAACTAATCAAGGAAATGGTGCCAGCCATGATTAAAGCTGACGGCGTGGGCCTAGCGGCGCCCCAGGTCGCCCAAAGTGTTAGCTTGGTTGTGATCAACCGCCAGCACTTAGACCAGACGGCTGAACCGCTAATCTTACTTAACCCCAAAATTACCAAAAAATCCTTCCGTAAAGTAGTCGGCGAAGAAGGCTGTTTAAGTGTACCCGGTTATCTTGGCCTAGTTAGTCGTCACAAAATAATTACCGTGAAATACTTAGACCCGGCTGGTCAACCCCAAAAATTAACCGTCAAAGATTTATTCGCCCGAGTCGTTCAACACGAACTAGATCACCTAGCGGGAATTTTATATATTGATAAAGCTAAAAAATTATTTAAACTTGACCATGAACAACTCTAAGCCAACTAAAATAATTTTTTGGGGCACTCCGGAATTTGCCCTCCCTAGTTTAAGGGCGCTGATTAATAATCCTGCCTATCAAATTTTAGGCGTCATTACTCAACCGGACAAGCCAATTGGCCGTAAACAAATTTTAACTCCGCCCCCCATAAAACTATTAGCCAACCAAGCGGGCTTAAAAATTTGGCAACCCTTAGATGTTAAAGACCCGGCCTTAATCGCCGAACTAAAAAACTTAGCCCCGGACTTAATGATTTTAGTGGCTTATGGTAAAATTATTCCTTTGGCAATTTTAAATATACCCCCTCTGGGTATTATTAATCTGCATCCTTCGTTGTTACCAAAATATCGCGGACCTTCCCCGATTGCGACTGCTATTTTAAACGGCGAGACCAAAACTGGCTTAACTATTATGTTACTAGACCAGCAAATGGACCACGGCCCAATTTTGGCTCAACAACAAATAGCCTTAGACCAAACCGAAACTCAAGAATCGCTAACTAAAAATTTAGCTGAGTTAGGGGCCCAATTATTACTAAAAACTTTACCGCAATATCTGGATCAAAAAATTATTCCTCAAGTCCAAGCTGACGACCAAGCCACTCTTTGTAAAATTATTAAAAAAACCGCTGGCCTAATTGATTGGTCAAAACCCGCTCAAGTAATTAATCAACAAATTCGCGCTTTGCACCCTTGGCCGGGCACTTATTTTACCGCCCAAAAAGCTAGCCAAACCATCCGGATAAAAATTATGCCACCTATTAAAATTTTAGACCAACAAACCAACCAACTGCCGGGCACCTTTTTTAAACACCACAACAGCCTAGCGATTGCCTGTGGTCAAAACGCGGTTTTGGTAGAAAAAATTCAACCCGAAGGCAAAAAAATCTTAACTGCCGCAGAATTTATCGCCGGCTACAGTTGGTTACTAAATTAACGCTTAACAACAGCAGAGAGCCAACCTGGCTCTCTTTTTTATTTAACAAATTAATAAAAAATAATTAAGCATAACTTTTAACTAAGCCCACTAGCAATAATAAATAGCCAATACCTAGCGGATGATTTAAATAGGGAGTAAACATTTGAATAATCAATAAAGCTACCAAGCCCAGCAGCCAACCAACTGCCGACCAATTATTAGTCATAAGTTGCCAATATTTTTTACCCAGCAAAAAAATAAAACTTAAATAAACCGCTAAACCCAGCAGGCCTAATTTTAAAATAATATCCAAATAAGCCAATTCAAAAGTATAAGTAGTATACCAACCTTCGGGATTAGTTTCATTTTTAATTCGTGGATCGCTGTTTTTATAAGTGATCGTTTTAGCTAGTCCCCAACCGAATAACGGTGCTTTTTTAATTTCTGTCAGCAACGGTAAAAATTGTTCACGCCGCGCCGAAGAACCATCTGCCGAAACCTGACTGGTTAATCGCGAATAAAAAACGCTTTGCTGATAGTCGTTAATTAATACTCTGACTGCCAAATCAGCCGTTAACAAAAAGCTAACCATAGCCAACACTAACAACAAAAAGATTCGCCAACCGATTTTTCGCTGACTAATTAACCAAATAACAAATAAGAGAACTGTCATTCCACCCGCCAACCAAAAACTGCGAGACTGTGAAATAACTACTGTCAAAAAATTTAACCACAACAAACCACCAGCCAGCCAAAACTCTTTTTTACTTAAAGTTTTGTTAAACACAACTAAAGCCAGCAAAATAATTACCGCCATTAAATTATAAAAATGGGAATAAAAAAAGATCCGGAATAAGGGAAAACTGATTTCGGTAATTTCGCCAATCCCGGTATTGCGTAACCAATGATAAAATAAACAAGTGCCGACTCCGCAATAATTATGAGCAAAAATAAATAACGTAATAACTGTTTTTAAAGCCACTACTGTAGTGCCCGCTAAAAATAACTGCCAAATTTTATTAGCCTCAATAGTGCTGGTTAAATATAAACCAATTAGGGCTAAATACAAATAATTATTAACATCCAAAAAAATATTTAATTTTGGCCGGCCGAAGAACGTACCCTCCCCCACCCCAATTAACAAAAACACCCCCAAAACCAACAAACTTAAAAAATATTTATTTTTTAACCAAGACCAATTTTTAGTTTGCCAAGTTTTAATCAACCAAATTAAAAAAACCACTACAAACAAAGCTAGGCGTAAAGAAACTTTCTGATTAGCCAACGGCCAAAAAAATAAATAGCCCTTACCACCAACCACTAATTCTAAAAATAGCGCATATAAACCATATTCGGTTTTTCTAATTGTTAAATAACCAACTAAACAAACCAGCAAAAACAGCATTAAGCTTTCGCCGATTAGCTGATTATAAACCGCTAAAGAGGCTATTTCTAAAACGACCAGGCCCAATAATAACTTTGCAAAAAATTTATCAAAAATATTAGTTAACATTTTAAAGATACTTAGGTTTTACTTTTTTAACTTTAAATAATTGTTGCAATATTGCCAGTAGCATACTAAACGGCCAAACTAAATACAACACTAATACTTGCCAAGCTGGCCAGTGCTTGCCCGCATAATAAATTAAACTGCGATTCCAGTGATATTGCTTAAACACGGCCCGCTGTTGACTAAAGGCCGTGCCTTTGTGATGTAAAATTTTCGCTTCGGCCAAATACCAATTCTGCCAGCCCGCTTCTTGGCTAAGTTTACAAAAATCTATCTCGTCAAAATACTGCCAAAAATATTCGTCCATCAAACCAATCCTTTCTTTCACCTCTCGCCGAAACATCAAAGCCGCGCCCATTACCTGCTCTACCGGTTGGGTAACCTTATAATTGAAAGCTTGAGCCGTATAACCAGCAATTAAGCTTGGAAAAAAATTTGGCAGTTTACTTAAAATTAATAATTGATCCCGTAAGCGTGGAAACCGTCTGATTGAAGGTTGCAAAGTGTGATCCGTATTCAATAGCTGTGGGCCCAAAATCCCAACCGCCGGATTATTTTTTAAATAATCAACCATCCGACCTAAAGCGTTATCTAAAATTTCCGTGTCCGGATTTAAAAAAATTAAAAAATCACCGTTCGCGATATTTCCCCCTTGATTATTGGCCCGCGCAAAACCACGATTATCCGAATTAGCAATTAATTTGACTGACGGGAATTCCTGCTTAATCATCGCTGGCGAGCCGTCGCTAGAATTATTATCCACCACAATGACTTCAAAAGAAATATTCTTAGTTTGATCATAAATTGATTTTAGACACTGCCGTAAAATGTCTTTAACCTGCCAGGACACAATAATAATTGATAAATCCATAATTTTAAACTAAATGATGTTTTTGCTTAATAACTTCGACCGCCGCCCGAAACCTCTTTACCGGTGGCAACCAACTAAAGCGATATAAAAAACTGGGCAGCCAACTACTCATCGTTCCGCCAGTTTTGACGCTAAACAACACCTCGGGCAACCAATAACCTTGCCCGCCGCGTTCCATAATGGTCAACCATAAATCCCAATCTTGTAACCGTTTTATTTTTTCATCCCAGCCCGGAAAAGCTAATCGACGAATTAGTGAGGTGGTGTGCGCGACATTAATCTTTTTTAATTTTTCAACTGAATACGGCCAGCCCCGATACATTTTCCAACCAAATTTATAAGCGGAATAAACATAAGCCAGCTCTGGCTGACTCTCTAAAATCTTAAACATCTTTTCTAACATCGTCGGCTGTAAGACTACATCAGCATCACAAAACAATAAATATTTACCTTGACTTAGTGCAAATCCAGCATTGCGGGCCGCCGGGGCTCCTTGGTTAATTTGTTTAATTAATTTAATTTTTGTTTGATAAGGCGCTAAAACTAAAGCCAAATTATCAGTTGAACCATCATCAACCACAATTACTTCAAAATCTTTAAAAGTTTGTTGCTGAATTGAAGTCAAGCAACTAATTATTTCATTAGCTTGATTATAAACAGGAATAATAATACTAATTTGCGACATATTTTAAAAAATTACTTCGGTTATTTTTGACCGCTCACAACTAAATTCTTTAGCCCAAGCCTGCGCCGAGACGACTAATTTTAAATAATCCGGCTCTGGCATTTCTAAAACTTGCCTTAATTTTTGCGCCATAACTTTAGTGGCTGCCGGATGCACCAAAAAACCAGACTTATTTTCTTTAACCGCCTCTACTAAACCACCCACAGAGGAAGCCACCACTGGCACGCCATACCAAGCCGCCTCTAATGCCACAATGCCAAACGCCTCGCGCACACTGGGAACCAACATTACTTTAGCCACTTCGTAATAGGCATGAGCCTCGGCCACCGACTTGCTTTCCACAAATTCCACTACCGGCTGTAAACCTAATTTATCAACTAATTTTAATAATTTTTCTTTTTCTCGCCCCGCCCCCACCACGATATATTTAAAATTTTTAAATTCGTGGTATAAATGCGCCGCCGCCACCAGACCTAAATCAATCCCTTTTTCGGGCACCAGCCGCGCCACACTAACAATAATATTTTGCTTCGGCTGTTTTAGCGCCGGCGGCAAAGCTAAGGACAGACAAGGGGTTAATACGGTAATTTTTTGACGCGTAAAAGTACTAACCATTTCGGCAGTATGTTGCGACGTAGCCACCACCTCATAAGCCAAACGACAAATAATTCGACTAAGAAATTTTTTCCAAGCAGATTGCTGAATCAAAAAAGCGTCCGTGCCGTGAAAAGCTACAATATATTGATAACCAAAAAATATTTTTAAAAAAAACGCCACCTCGCCTAACGGTAAAATATGCGGTACCCACAAATACTTAATTTTTTCCTGACGACAAACCCGCGCCGTCCGCCAAATTAACACCAACCAATGAGGCCAAAAATACTTGGCAAAAAATGGCAACCTAACCACGTTAGTTTCGTTTTTGGCCGCCACCAAAGTATCCGGCACAATTACTATAAACTCTTCCGGTTTTAACAAACCAAACCAATTTTGATAATAACTGGCAATCCCCCCCAAAAAGGGCGGATATTCTAAAGTTAATAAAGCAAATCTTTTCATAAACTTTTTTCCTTTTTAATCAACCGATATAAAAATTCTAAATCTTTGGTTTTAATAATTTTAACCCACCAAATACTCAGGCCATAGAACACTACCCCAACTACCACCGCTAACGGCCACCAAACAGATAATTTTAACCAGGCAACCACTAACATCATCAAACTAGTTACGGCTAAAATTTTGAAACCGGACCCTAAAATCTTTAACCAATTATAAGCCAAAAATTTTCGAACCTGATAATTATTTAAAATCATTAAAATAATTCCCGTGCCCAAGGCCGCCCAGGCCGAACCCACAAAACCAAAAATCGGAATTAATAACAAATTCAGACCTACACTGGCCACTGTCGCCCAGGCCAAATTATACATATTTTTTTGCTGGCGATCACAGGCGTTGAGCGTAGTACCAAACGGAAAATTTAAATAAACAAATAACAAACTAGTGATTAAAATTCGCAAAGCGGTCGCCGCCGGTAAATACTGCGGGCCATATAGGGTAACAATAATTTCTGGGGCTAGCACAAAAATTCCGCCAGCGATTGGCAGAACAATCAACAATAAATAAAACATCATTTCTTCCAACAACTGTTTAGCCCGAGCTTTATCCAGAACATAAAAATTACTCATGGCTGGCAAAAAGGCCGCCATAAAAGCCAGCGGAATAAACTGAAAAGCAAAAGTTAATTTGTAAGCGACACTATACCACCCCACCGCTTGATCCCCGGCCAATTTAGACAACAACACAATATCGGCATAACCATAAAGCCGAGCAAATAATCCAGCCATCGCAAAAGGCAAGGCCATTACTAGCAGTGGCTTTAAAAACTGCCAATCTAACTGCCAGGCCGGCCAACCGTCAACCGTCTTTTGATATTTACTTAAAGAAAATAATAAGTTAAATAAGCTACCACCCAAATAGGCCATAATTAACCAATGTAAGCTCCAACCAAAATTTAAAAAAACTAAACCTAAAAACATCACCACTACTTGATTACCGACCGCGCCTAAACTTTCAAAAGTTAAATTTTGCCAACCGCGCAACACGGCGTAAAAATTTAAAGTCAAAGCATCCAAAATCATCACCAGGCCACTTAGATAAACCAGTTGCCGGGTTAATTCGGGATACTTTAAAACATTAACCATTACCGCCACTAGGCCATAAACCAACACCGCTAAAATTAATTTTAAACTAAGAATGTTGGCTAATAACTTTTGCGTTTGTCGCCGATCCTTGGCCACTTCGCGGGTTAATAATTGCCCTAAACCAAAATCGATAATAATCGCAAAAATCGCAGTAAAAGATAAAGCAAAAGTATATTTACCAATTTCTCCCACTGATAAAAATCTAGCCACCACCACAAAATAAACAAAAGACAGCACTTTTTGCATTACTAAAGCGCTGGTATAAATAATGGTATTTTTGGCTACTGGTAAAGAATTGATCATTAAATTATTAACAAATTATGTTTGAATTTTAGCAAAAATCAAGCAAAAAATCAAAGTTTAACTAAACCTCAAATTACCCAACCTTTTAAGTTGTCAAACAAAATTTTTATTAGTATAATACCAGCAAGTTTAAACTTAACCCTAACTGTATATTTTATGACTAAAATTCTCGTTACCGGCGGGGCCGGATTTATTGGTTCACACCTAGTTGACGCTTTAATTCAACGCGGTCATCAAGTGCGGGTTTATGATTCTTTAGCGGAACAAGTACACGGCAAAAATGCCACCAAACCAGCCTACCTTAATGCGGCGGCCGAATTTATCCAAGGTGATGTTCGTGATCGCGCCAAACTAGCTCTAGCCCTTAAAGATATGGAAATAGTTTTTCATGAAGCCGCGGCGGTGGGCGTGGGTCAATCAATGTATCAAATTCGCGACTACATGGATATTAATACGATTGGTGGCGCGACCTTGCTAGACATTTTAGCCAACGAACCGCACACGGTCAAAAAATTAATTGTGGCTTCTTCAATGTCAATTTATGGTGAAGGTAAATATACTTGTAAAACCTGTGGCGTGGTTTTTCCTAAATATCGCCCCGAAACTCAAATGGCAACCGGTGATTGGGAAATGCATTGCCCTAACTGCCAAGCCCCAGTTTTAGATTTACCGACTGATGAAACCAAACCGTTACTACCAACTTCCATTTATGCCATTTCTAAACGTGATCACGAAGAAATGTTTTTGGCCTTTGGTCTAGCTTATAACATTCCCGCCGTGGCTTTAAGATATTTTAATGTCTATGGTGACCGCCAATCTTTATCCAATCCTTACACTGGCGTGGGCGCGATTTTTTCTTCGCGCATTCTCAACGACCACAACCCGATTATTTACGAAGATGGTAAACAAAGCCGAGACTTTATTCACGTCTCAGATATTGTGCAAGCCAATTTATTGGCGATGGAGAAAGCTGAAGCTAACTATGAAGTGTTCAACGTCGGCACTGGTGTCGCTACTCCCCTAATCCAGGTGGCAGAATTATTAATTAAGGAACTAGGAAAAACTGCTACCGTTAAACCAGAAATTGTCGCTAAATTTCGTAAAGGAGATATTCGGCATTGCTACGCCGACATTACTAAAATTAAAAAACTTTTAGGTTTTACCCCAAAAATAAAATACGAAACTGGAATTAAAGAATTAGCCAACTGGGTAAAACAACAAACTGCCGTGGATTCTTTTGAACAAGCCAAACAAGAATTAACCAGTCGCGGTTTGACTACTTAATTAGTAGATTAACTAATCAAGAGAAATTTAGAAGTAAACTATTTTTAAATAACTTACTTAATATTTTAATTCAGCTTATGGCTGGATTATTTTTATTCAACAGTAGAAAGGATAAAGCAGTTTTTCTTCTATTGTTGGACTCTTTTTATACGAGATACTTTACTAAGTTTTAGCTTCCACAAAAACAGAACCTTCGGCTTGTATTATTTCATAACATTTTACTATTCCTTTTGCATAAGCTTCTTTTTTGCAGTCATCATTTCCCTTTATTATATCCACAAATGACTGCAATTGCACTAATAGTCCATGCAAAATTGCTTTAATTAATATCAGGGGGTTTACAACCAAAACTTGCATCCCGTCATGGCTTTTGTAAACAGTTTCTTTAAATTTTTTGGCAGTCTCATAATCAAGGGTCCCCAAAGCAATTGTTGGGTTTGTTGGTAATCCATAAAAGTGAATAAGAGAGTTTCTTAGTTGCCAAATATTTGAAGAATCGTACTTCATATCATTTCTATATTTACTATATATGAGGTTTGAGCTATTAAACACGTAGTCGTTAAACCATTCTTTGAAACGGGACTCATTATTTTTTTCTTCTTTGCCGGTTAAGATAATTTCTCTAAATCTTGAGAATGCGTCAGCGATTATAAGTGCGAGACAAACCTCGCTCTTTACCATTCTATAATTATTTTTTCTTAATATTTCTATGGATTCGTTTATCTCTTGCCAAATATTATTAAAATATTCAATGACATGCTTTTCAATTTCATTAAACTGAGTCTGCGTTAATTCTTTACCGTTTAGCACTAGGCGTATCGTTGACATGTTATTAAGCGTGTTTCCACCGGATTCTGGTTCCAGCTCAATCCCACAGTGTTTACACTTAGTTGCTTCATCTTGAATTTCCTCGGCACAAAACGGACATTTTTTTATATTATTTTATTTTCATTAATAACACGTCACAAAAGATTGAAATCTTGTATGGTCTATCGTGCAACGAACAAACGTATTTACTGATGGCTGTGGAATGGCTGAATAACTTGTACGAGACGTTGAATTATATGCTTCATACTTAAGTTTTTCAGCTGAAAAATAACTTACTAATTTATCTTTGTACAGAGATAGTTTATAATCAAGGTCTTTATAAGTGCTATCATAATCCCACATTATACCCATTCCAAAATTAACTGCTTCTTTTGCCTTAGTAAGTGTAGAAAAAAACAAATTTGTTGATTCTAAGCTACTACTATATGTTTTTTCATCAACAACTTCGTTCGGATTATTTAAATAAAAACTCATAGCTTTGTCGTATGATTCAATTCTTGCATCAACAAATTTTCGCCCAACTTCATTAATATTAAATGTTGCATCACTCCTAACCAAATCCTTGCTATGAATTTCAATATATAAATTAACTATTTCATTCCATTTTCTAATTTCATAATTTATACCTGTCTTTTCTGGTTCTATAAATTCTGGCATTATACCGGCTTTGAAAATATTAATACGATTCTTAATATGGTCAATTCTTAACTCAATAATTGGTTTAGTAGAATCAAAAAATGTTTTATGCTCTTTAAAGACAACTAACGACTGAGCATAATGGATAATCAAATCATCATGCCTGCCCTTATCTACTATTTTAGAGGGTGGCTGAGAAATAGAAGCGGTAGCAGTGGTGGTGCTCTTGCTTTCCACAAGATTATCCACGGTGCTTGTGGGAGTTCTCAGTACTTTTGACTCTACATTTTCTGCCTCAGCGGCTTTATTTGATTGCTCTTCAACCTTAACAATTTTATAGCTACAACCGGCTAAAAATAGAAAGCTTAATGCAAGAAAAGTAATAATTTTTACTTTCATATTATTTAAAATTATTTTTCTAGTCCCCTCTCTCTTAGGCAACTCTCATAAATTTTTTCCATCAACGTAAATTTAGAACACTCTTTTCTAATCTGACTCGGTCGCCACTGAAACCAATAAAATAAACCTCCGAATACCACTAAAACTATGACAATTATTAGCCAATATTGTTTTAGTTTTTCCATATTATTTAAATTATTTGTTTATAAATTAAGGATGTAACCTTGCTTTAAGTATATCACCTTATCACATTGTAGCAACTTTAGAAAAATATGAGGATTTTTGATATTTTTATATGTAAATGGATCCCGGATCCACTGCCTGTGGCGGGGCGTGACCGGTAGGCATGATCTGGGATGACAGTAAATCAACAAAAAACAGCCCCCGAAAGGACTGTTTTTTGTATATATAATAGATTAACGTTTTTGCTAGCGCTTTTGCCACTGTGGGGCTCGTCTGGCGCGTTTTAAACCTGGTTTCTTCCGTTCTTTAATTCTGGAATCGCGAGTTAAAAAGCCAGAGGCTTTTAGCGCGGGGCGTAATTCTGGATCTAATTCAATTAAGGCTCGGGATAAGGCCAAACGACAAGCTTTAACCTGACCAACTTTGCCACCACCCGAAACCGTGTAAACCATCTTTAATTTTTCTGGATGCGGATAAAATTTTAATGGCTGATAGATAAAACTTTGCAAACTTAAAGTTGGAAAATATTCACTAAGCTTTTTTTCACTAACTAAAATTTCCTGTTGCTCGGCAGTGTATAATTTTAATTTGGCGATTGATCCTTTGTGCCGGCCAACGGCGTAAATATATTTAGACATAAATCTAGGCGCTTATCTTTAATCTTTTAATTCGCTCTTTTTGCAAACGATTTTTTGGCAACATTCCTAATACCGCTTTACGAATCACCCATTCTGGTCGCTTGACAAATTCTTCCGATAACTTTCTGGTCCGCAAGCCTCCCGGGTAACCGGAATGATGATAATAAGGCTTTTGGTCAAACTTTTTGCCGGTAAATTTTATCTTGGCGGCGTTAGTTACTTCTATTTTATATTCGCCACTAACATTAGGGGCATAATCGGTCTTTATTTTACCCATTAAAATTCTAGCAATACTGCCACTAAGACGGCCTAAGCTTTGATTTTTAGCGTCAATTTTTATTGTTTTGATCATAAAAGTTTATTCTTAAACAAATTCTAGTTTAACCATTTCGGCCGCATCGCCTAACCGACGACCAACTTTAACGATTCTGGTATAACCACCCACTCTTTTTTCAAATCGGGGGGCTAAAACGTCCATCACTTTTTTGGTAGGATTTTCGCCATAAACAATCGTCAAAATTTGCCGACGCGAGGCTAAATCTTTTTTCTTACCTAAAGTAATAACTTTTTCTACTATTTTTTGCGCGGCCTTAGCTTTGGCTTGAGTAGTTTTGATACTTTCGTACACCACCAAACTGGTCACTAAACTGCGCAATAACGCTTTCTTAGGAGCGGCTGTTCTTGATAAAATTTTATCCTTTTTTCGATGTCGCATACAATATTAATTGAAAATACAAAATTTAAAAATATAATTAATCTTCTTTTTTAGGTCGACCGCGCTTTTTCTTGGCTTTACTGTCGTCCTCGGTTTCTTCATCTTCGGCCGCCACTTCTTCGGCTACTTCTTCGGCTGCTTCTTCAACCGCTTCTTCCTTTTTTTCAACTTTCTTTTTGCGACCAGATTCTTCAATATTCTCATCCACCCAATTTAATTGTTCTAATAAAATTTTAGTTGCTTGTTTTAAAGCTTCCTGAGGTTTAATAGAACCATCAGTCTCAATTTCTAAAATTAATTTATCATAGTCGGTCCGTTGGCCTACGCGAGTGGCTTCCACCTTAAAACCAACGTTCTTAATGGGCGTATAAATGGCATCCATAATAATTGCCCCTAATTCCACCTTTTCTTTATCGCGACTTTCGGTTGGGACATAACCCCGACCTTGTTGCACCGTCAATTCCATTTCCAATTCTCCCTTAGGACTGGTTAAAGTGGCAATATGCAAATTTTTATTAACCACTTCCACATCGCTATTAACTTCAATATCTTTAGCGGTAACTGCTCTTTCGCCTTTAGCTCTTAAAAAAATCTTAACTGGTTCGTCGCTAAAAACGCGCAACCGCAATTGTTTCAAATTTAAAATAATTTCCACTACATCCTCGGCCACATGTTCAATTGTAGAAAATTCATGCTGGGCCCCTTTGATTTTGACGGCAATCACAGCCGCCCCTGGCAAAGAAGAAAGTAAAACTCGTCTTAAGGCATTACCCAAAGTATTGCCATAGCCGGGATACAATGGTTCAAAAATAATTCTTGATTTATAGTCTTCTAGCACTTCTTCGCTAATTTTTTGTGCCAAAGGAATGTTTTCCATATACTTTATTTAAAAAATGTTTAAAATATGTAATTTTTGTTTTAATTTTAACGAGAATAAAATTCCACGATCGCCTGCCAATTAACTAATTGGTTTTGGCCGAAAGTTGGTAGATCCAAAACTTTAGCCTCAACTTTTTCTTTATCCAAGGCTAACCATTCCGGAGTTTGAATATTTTTTAAATCCTCTTTAATAAACTCAAAAATTTTAGCTTTTTTACCTTTGGGTGATAAAGAAATCACTTCGCCTTTTTCTACTCGATAGGAAGGAATATTAACTTTTTTACCATTAACCATAATATGACCATGACCAACAAATTGTCTAGCCTGGGGACGACTTTTGGCCAAACCGGCCAAAAATACCACTGAATCTAGCCTTAATTCCAACGCCTGGTATAAGGTTTCGGAAGTATTACCAGGATACTTTAAAGCGATTTTAAAATAACGATTCAATTGCTTTTCTAAAATACCATAGACTAATTTGGCTTTTTGCTTTTCTTTTAGCTGCAAACCAAAAGTAGAAAGCCGACCATGACCCTTGGGGCCATGTTGTCCTGGTGGATAATTGCGCTTAATGGCCACGGCCTTAGAAGAAAAAGGACGCTCGCCGGCCAAAAAAAACTTATCACCGATTCGGCGAATTCTCTTAGTAAGTGGTTTAACGTTTCTTCCCATAAATATTTAAAATTAGAAAAATTTTTAAACTAAACTCTTCTTGGACGAGGAGGCCGGCAACCGCCGTGAGGAATTGGTGTAACGTCTTTAATTGATAGCACGTTTAACCCATTGGCGTTTAAAGCTCTAACCGCGGCTTCGCGACCCGAACCGACTCCTTGGACAAACACATTAACCTCTTTTAAACCATAATCTTTGGTTTTTTCCACCACATCTTTAATAATAATTCCCGCCGCATAAGGCGTGGATTTTTTTGGTCCAGCAAAACCAACCTTACCAGCCGAAGACCAACCCAAGACATTGCCATTTTGATCAGTAAAAGTAACAATGGTGTTATTATAAGTCGCCTTAACATAAGCCCGACCAAAGGCCACTTGGCGCTTGGCTTTTTTGGACTTTTTAACCGCTGACTTTTTTTCGGTAGTCGCTTTTTCTGGAACAACCGCTTCTGGGCTGACGGATTCTTTAGTTATAGGTTTAGTTTCTTCTGCCATATTTAATAAAAATTAAAGCTAAAAAATTAGAAATTATAATTTAATTAAGTTTTTTCCGCGCCACCTTTACGTCCCGAACCCATGGTCCGACGAACATTACCACGAACGGTGCGAGTATTAGTTTTGGTACGTTGACCGCGCGCTGGTAAATGACGAGTATGCCGAGTGCCTCGGTAGCAACCAATTTCTTTTAACCGCTTAATATTACTTAAAATATCGCGATGTAATTCGCCTTCTACTTTATATTGTTTATCAATTAAAGTACGTAAAACATTAACCTGTTCATCAGTTAAATCCTTGGTTCTAATATTAGGGTCAACTTTAACTTCGGCTAAAATTTTATTAGCCATAGTTCGGCCAATGCCGAAAATATAAGTTAAAGCAATTTCTATTCTTTTTTCGGCTGGTAAATTGACGCCGGCGATTCTTGCTGCCATACTTAGTTAATTTAAAATTGAAAATTAAAAATTTAGTTTTTAGCCTTGTCGTTGTTTGTGTTTAGGGTTTACACAAATAACTACGATCCGACCTTTGCGGCGGATAGATTTGCATTCTTTACAAAAGGGTTTAACTGAAGCACGAACTTTCATATTTTATTTACAGTAACTTTATTTTAAAAAATTTGATTAATAGCGGTAAACAATCCGGCCCTTACTTAAGTCGTAAGGAGTAATTTGCAGTTTTACTTTGTCTCCTGGTAATAAGCGAATTTTATTCATTCGCATTTTACCGGATAAATGGCCCAAAATTATCTGTCCGTTATCTAATTTGACCCGAAAATTTGCCGCTGGCAAAAGCTCGGTCACCTCGCCATCCATTTCAATGAAGTCTTTGCTTGAAACAACAGAATTTTTTGGTTGTTCCATAATTTAAAATTTGTTAGAAAAAAAACAAAACTCTGACAACAGTTTGCTCAGAATTTTGTCAAAATAAACGATAATTTTGACAACTAATCATTTGATCTTGGAAGTTTTTTGTAATTAGCCGTTCAAACTTAAAGCTTGAAACTGCCTCTATATAATAAAGCAAAAACAAAATATTGTCAAGTGTTAATTAACTATCTAGATATTTGGCTAAACTAAGAGAAAAAAGCTCCAAAATAGCCACTCAAGTTTACTATTCCAAAATCGCCTTAATTCGCCTTACCCCGGCCGAAGAGGCTTCTTCTTTGATAATTTTAAAATGTCCCAATTCGCCGGTATTAGCAATATGCGGTCCGCCACAAATTTCTATACTGTGATCCCCGACGGTGTAAACTTTAACTCGCTCACCGTATTTTTGATCAAACATTGCATAAGTACAAACTTTTTTGGCCTCGGCCAAAGACATCTCTTGCATGGTGACTGCAATTTTTTCAGAAATTTTTTGATTCACAATACTTTCCACTTGTTTAAGTTGTTCCGGCGTCATTTTTTGATCATAAGCAAAATCCAAACGTAAACGTTCCGCCGTAATATTAGAGCCCTTTTGTACCACTCCCGTGCCTAGTACTTGGCGCAAAGCCGCCAACAATAAATGCGTGGTGGTATGATATTTGGTAGTCATGGCCGAATGATCCGCCAACCCACCCTTAAATTTACCTTCAGTCGCTGTTCTGGATAATTCTTGATGCTTAGTAAATTCTTCCCAATAAGCCCGCTCGTCCACTTCTATTTTTCGTTCCTTAGCCAGTTCTTTAGTTAATTCCAAAGGAAAACCATAAGTAGCAAACAAGACAAAAGCCTCTTTGCCACCTAAGCGCTCGCCAATTTTATCTTGCGTGGACATCTTTTCAAATTCTTTCAAACCCCGAGCTAAAGTTTTACCAAATTTTTCTACTTCACTATTAATATTTTCCAAAATCGCCGTTTGATTGCTAGCCAATTCCGAATAAATATCTTTAAAATTATCAATCACCACTTGCACTACCTGGAATAAATTATGACTATCAATCCCTAATTTATCAGCATGTCTAATAGCCTTACGAATTAACCGACGTAAAATATAACCCCGTTCTAAATTGGAAGGCACCACGCCATCAGCGGACATAAAAGTGGCGGTGCGTAAATGATCGGCCAAAATCCGTTCGGAGACCACTTCGGAAGTTTTGGCCAAGCTTCTAATTTTTTCCATGATCGGCACAAATAAATCAGTTTCAAAAATACTGGGAACGCCTTGACTAATCATACTTACCCGTTCCAAGCCCATGCCGGTATCCACGTTTTGTTGTGGTAAAGCAGTATAAGTGCCGTCAATCGCTTTATAATATTGCATGAACACATCGTTCCAAATTTCAATAAAGCGACCACAATCACAATTAGGGTGACAAGCCGGGCCATAATTAGTATCGTGAGCTTTGCCCGTGTCAATAAACATTTCGGTATCCGGTCCGCACGGTCCGGTTTGACCGGCCGGTCCCCACCAATTTTTGGCTTTGCCGTAAATAAAAATTCTAAAATTTTCACTAACACCTTGTTTGGGGTCTCCCACCAAAGCGGTTAGGCCAACTTTTTTAAATTGCTCTTGCCAAACAGAAATTACTTCCTCGTCTCGCGGGGCATCCGCATCACCGGCAAAGGCGGTAACATAAATATTTTTTGGATTTAAACCTAACCAACGCGGGTCCGTCATAAACTGCCACGACCATTCAACCGCTTCTCGTTTAAAATAATCACCCAAAGACCAATTACCTAACATTTCAAAAAAAGTATCGTGACGATTATCACCAACTTCGTCAATATCTTGAGTGCGTACACATTTTTGAGAATTTACTAAACGTTTACCTAAAGGATGCTTCTCACCCAATAAATAAGGCACCAACGGATGCATGCCAGCCGTGGTAAATAATACCGTCGGATCATTTTCTGGTACCAAAGAAGCAGAAGGAATTATTTGATGACCTTGGGATTTAAAAAATTCTAAATATTTTTTTCTAATTTCTCGCGAGGTTAAATTATTCATATTATTAAGCTTAAAAGCTGAGATAAGTTTAACAAAAAATAGTTTTTTTGGCAAGAAAAAACGCCTACTAAACTAGCTATTTTTTTAAGCTAAAATCTAAACAATCACTCCCCCACCCAACAACTTTTTATTTTTATAAATTACACAAAATTGACCGGGCGTGGCGGCGCGTTGCGGCTTAGTAAATAAAACTACCAACTTGCTGTGTTGTTTAATAATTCTAGCCTGTTGCAAGGGTTGCTGATGACGCAAGCGCACTTGGCAAACCAAAGGAAATTTTGGTGGCACACCTTGTTGCCAACTGACTTTAGTGATTTTAATTTTTTTAGTATACAAGGCCGGGTCTTGATCGCCTACGGCCACTACTAGCTGATTTTTTCGCTTATTTTTAGCTACTACATAATAAGGCCCGCCGCCACCTAAGTTTAAACCCTGCCGTTGGCCAATAGTGTAAAAAGGTAAACCTTGATGAACACCAATAATTTTACCGTTGGTGGTAATAATCTGACCGGGAGTTTCTTTAATACGAGCTTTAATAAAATCAATAATTTTTACTTCACCAACAAAACAAATTCCCATACTATCCGGTCGATTTGCATTAGCTAGGCCAAATTTTTTGGCCAACTGCCGAACTTCCGGCTTAGTCAAATCGCCTAACGGAAAAAGCGCTTTGGCCAATTGCGGCTGTTTTAATAAACACAAAAAATAAGACTGGTCCTTATGTTGATCTTTGGGAATAACTAATTGATATCTGATTAATTTCTTTCTTGCAATTTTCGACTTGCAACTTTCAACTTTTTTCTTGACATAATGCCCGGTGGCAATAAAATCCGCGCCTTCACTAACCGCCTGGTTTAAAAATAACCCAAACTTAATTTCCCGATTACACATAATATCGGGATTAGGCGTGCGGCCAGCCTGTTCTTCTTTAAAAAAATAACGCAAGACCTGTTTGTCGTATTCCTGCTCAAAGTTATAAACTTTAAGCGGTATCTTCAACTTTTGGCAAACCTGACGCGCTTCCGCTAAATCTTTTTCCCAAGGACAAGCACCACTAAAAGTGCCACCAAAACTTTCGGTGGACCAATTTTTCATAAACACGCCAACCACCTGATAGCCTTGTTGCAATAACAAAGCCGCAGCCACCGCGCTATCTACGCCGCCAGAAATTCCGACATAAACCAAAGTTTTAGAAATATCTTTTCCTATTTTTTTTGCTTTAACCATCTTGCTTATGATTACTTAATTTATAAATCAACGACTAACTTATTCTACAAGTTTAAGCCTGGTTTTTCAAGTTTTTACTTATCAACAAAAAAGTAGCGAATTTTGATTTCACTACCAATAAACCTACTCAAGTTTAAAAAATCTTAAACCAAAAACTGCTGCCACAGCGCCCAAACTATTTCAAAAGCAATTAATAAAATAACAATCCATTCCAAAGTATGCGCCTGCCTAATTTGCACTTGATCAATTAAAAAATTATTGGCGTCAGAAATTATTTTAAGTTTTTTTTCTAAAATCTGTACTCGTTGAGCTAAATCAAAAGCACCAGCGAGTTCGTGAAATAATTCGTCTACTTTTTGCCCACTCGACCAGACCACATCCGGATCATCCAAAATTTCTAAATTATAAGCTAATTCGTGTTGCACCGCCAAAGCTAAACCGATTTGTTTGCGCAAAGAACGCGTAGTTCTTCTAGTGTTACCTTTTTTAGACAAACGCTCCACAATGGGCGCTAATTTTTCTAATAAATCATCGATTAAATTTTCATAATATTCCAAGGCCACTGAACGTGACAGTACAATACTAACCAGCTTAATTTCGTCTAAAGTTAAATCCTTAACCCCCAAAGCTTCTTGCGAACTAGGCAAAGAAGGCTTACCTACGACGATTACAAAATCATCCTTGGCATAACTACTCTTATAACCAACTACGTGCTGACGAATTACATTAATTGCCCGGACAATTTCTGCCCGCTCATAATTAAAAAAGACGGCCACGCCATAATCAAAAATTACCAAAAACTTTTCTTTAGTCTGAAAAATTACCGGGCTATCATTAACTAATTTACCAAATTTTATTGCTCGTAAGGCGCCTAAATCAGCGCTCCGGGCAATATCATAGGCTTTGACTTTGATTTGCATAACTTAATTATAGCACTAATTTAAGTTTTTGTTTAAATCAAATTATCTACTACTTAAATAGGTTGCTCGGTTTTATTATTATATTTAACAAAAGTTTTAAAATCAACCAGTAAACCTTTGATCATAACCGCTTTAGGCGCTCCAGCGGCTGATAGTTTTTTCCGAAACTCCCAAGCTTGTTCAGAACCCAAACCAGCCAAACTCTCCGCTAGCTCCTTGGGGTAGTCTCCTAAAATAAAAAAGTTTTCTCTAAAATCCCAAGCGCGTTTAGAATTCAATCCGACCAAGCTATAAATAAGCAAATCAAAATCCAGTTGCATAACCTTTCGTGTCGCCTTGTCTGACGAGGCTATTTTGGCAAATAACTTTTCTCTAAACTCCCAGGCTAGCGGGGAATCCAAATCCTTTAGGCTATTTGCTAAACTGCTAAAGATAAAAGATTGCAATCGATTTTGTGATGACAGACCAAGCCAGGCCGGATCCCATAATTTATTCCTAAACTCCCAGGACTTTGGCGAATCTAGACCAGTTAGACTGCTGGCCAAATCAGCCCAAACATCAACTGGTATGTTCTTATTTATATTCTCATTAAAAAATTTTTCTCGCCATTCCCAAGCCTGATCAGAATCTAAACCCGTTAAGGTTCGAACAAAATCACCATGACTCAACCCTAAGCCAAGCAATTTTTCTCTAAACTCCCAAGCCGGCGGGGAATTTAAACCATCAAGACTGTAAGCTAGTCTGGATTTGATTGCCCCTTCAGCTAATAATTTTTCCCGCCACAGCCAGGCCAACCGAGAATCCAAACCAGTTAGAGTATCTACCAAATAATCCTTGTCCACTTTTTGCTCTACTAATCTTTGCCGAAAAGCCCAAGCCGCCGAAGAATCAAGCCCCTCTAAGCTGTGAATCAGAAAAAAATCAGCCCCGATCTTTTTTAAGATTTCTGTCCTAGCATTCCAGGCCAGCCGAGAATCTAAACCATTTAAACTAACTGCCAAATTAGTCCACTTTTCTGAATCATTCCAAGAAGTTATTAATTTCTTCCGATAATCCCAAGCGGCGGGAGAATCTAATCCTTTTAAACCACGGGCTAAATTTATCACGTCTGCTTCCAGATCTAATAATTCATCTCTTAAGTCATAGGCGGACCGAGAATCTAAATGCTTTAATTCATTAGCGATAGAATCTTTATCTACTCCTTGTTTTAATGCCTCATTTAGCAACTCCACACAACGCTCACCATATTCTCCATAAGCTTCTTCTAAGAACACCCCTGTAAATTCCCGAATCATTAAGGCTTGTTTTAGTTTTGCCTTAGCTGCTCTAACCAAAACCAAATCATCAGACTTTTTAGAGTCTGAGCTTTTTACTTTACTCAATTCCAAATCAAACTCTGCTTTGAGTTGTTTGAGGGAGGCTAGTTCGGATTTTAATTCAACGCAAGATTTAAACATAAAGTGATTAAAAAATAAAAACCAAAGATCAAGAAATACTTACTGCAAAACGGCTGGCACCGTAGGAATCAGGGTCGCCCGGAATACCCCGACTCAAGCTGACATGTAAACTGCCACGGTAGAAACTGGCGTTCGGCACGCGGCCAGTTTCTTTAGAAAAACTATCAATTAACCAGCAACCCTTGCCCGAACCCTCCCAGTCATCAATCACTTGATCGGTTTGTTCTAAGTGACTTAAGCCATAAACTAGCCAGGATTCTGGGGTTAAGCCTCGTTCACCTTTATACTGGTCGGTTTGGAGTTGTTTAAGATAATCGTTGGGTGATTGGTTAGCTTCTGGTTGCTTACGACCATTAACGGTTTTGCCCTTGCCTTTATCTGGAATATCGGGCAAGTCTTCAAGTAGTAGGACTTGCCAAGCTTGGGTGGGCAAAAGTTCTTGCTTGGTTTTACCTTGGTGGTTATCGGAGAATTCTTTGGGGAAATATACTAAGTCTCCTGTGGCTTCGGCCTTTACAAAATTAACATAATCAAAAATATACTTTGTGCCAATCTTTTTATTAAGCCCTAAGGGTTGATTTTGGGTATTAAAGAGTTTGCCTTGCCGGTGATGTTCCATTAGGGCATTGTCATAAGCCTCTATTAGGGATTTAATTGGTAAGCCAAAGGGAACGATGACTAATTTAACAAAGCCTTGTTTTATTTTGGTTTCGAAGAAATCTCTTTTTTCTAGCATTATTTCTTCAATCTGTTCTAGGGTGGGTATGGGGTATTCTTTGTTATCGATTGCTTCAATACCTAATTCACCAGTGGAGAGGGTTTTTAGGAGGTTGCTTTTACGGAGGAGGTCTGCTTGGAATTCATATTGGGCTTTAAGGTTTTCTCGTGTTAATTCGGGAGTTTCTAGCCATAATTCATTTTGGAGGTCTTGGAGGGTTTGATTTAATTTGACTTTAGCTTCTCTGACTAAAGCTAAATCCTCTGTCTTGCCTGTTTTAGGTAGACTAGATAATTCTAAATCAAACTGTTGTTTAAGTTGTTTGAGGGAGGCTAGTTTAAAAGTTAACTCAGCGCAATTTTTAGACATACAAATTATTAAATCAGCTTACAACCGAATTTTTATTTATTTTTTTAACATGCCGCCGAATATACCAGACTACTAAAATAATCCCCAAACCAATAATCAAAAAATCAAATTTTTCCCAAACTACCCTAATTTCTATCCAATGTTCACCCAATCTAACTCCCAAATAAATTAAGAGATAACTCCACAACCAAGAACCAATAAAAGTATAAAATGAAAAATGCCAAAACCGAGCCTTAGTAATACCACCGCCCAAAGAAATAAAAGTCCGCACCACCGGCAACAACCGCGAAAAGAAAAAAACCGCATCGCCATATTTAGCAATCCACCGATCCGCTAAATTCAAATCCTCTTCTGAAATTAAAAAATATTTACCATATTTAACAGTCAAAGGTCGACCTAAATAAACTCCTAAATAATAAGAAAAAATTGAACCACCCAAACAACCCAAGGCTCCAGCCAAAGCCGCTAAATGAAAATTCATTTTACCTTGCCAGACCAAAAATCCTGCAAAAGGTAAAATCACTTCGCTGGGGATAGGAATATTGGCAGATTCCAAACCCATTAATAAAACAATCCCCCCTAAACCCAGTTTAGAAATCAAATTAATAATCCAAACTACTATTAGTTCAATAATAATTTTCATAAATAATTGATTATATCTTAGCAAAAAAGCTAAAAAAAAGCCACCAATTTTACTTTGGTGACTGATAAAGCCTAATTAATTTTGACCAGTCACTTTTGAAGTGACGAAAGAATAGTTTTTTAGCTGAATAATACTGACCGTGGTATTTTTTTCTGCCCAACCATACAGCCAGTCGGCGTCAAGTTGCGAAACCCGCACACAACCGTGGCTGGCCGGTCGACCTAAAAATTTTTCATAAGCCGCATATTGGCCAGTTGTACCTTTAATGCCATGAATGGCATAACTACCGTAGAACGGCATAAAACTGGTTAGCCAACAGCTTTCCCCAGTTTGTTTATCAATATACTTTTTTTTAGGCACTTTATAACCAATTTTATACTGGCCGACTGGCGTTGGCATCCCCTTTTTGCCAGTGGAAACCTTGCCGGATCTTACCACCACCGCACTTTCCAGACAATAATACACCTGGGAATCCACTAAAACAATAATAGTCTTAGTGGAAGCCGCTGCTAGCTGACTAACCACAGAATCTTGGCCAAAAGTTGACCAATCGCCGGAATCGCTAGTAGCCAAAACCGGCAAATAAACTAATAAAAAAACCAAACTCAAAAATAATTTTTTCAAGGTACGATACCCCCTTTATCTAAAAATTTTTAAAACTTAACGGTTTGACCGGAAACTATTTTTTTTGCTTTCGCTGTAAAATTATCATCAACTGACTGCTCCTTAATAATCTCTGGTGCTGTTAATGGTTGAGCTTTAACTGCTGGTTCGGGCTGACTGGGCGCAAAATTAACTGGCGGTTTTTGGACGGCCTCGTTTAAACTAATTGCCTTGGGCGAGGCTGGTCCAACCCTTGGTCGATCGCTAGCCGTCGGCAGTTTGGCTTTGGCAATTTTTTCTTCACGGGTCTTTTTTAAACAATCCTTACAATAAACCGGTCTCACTCCATCCGGTGCAAAATAAACCTCGGTTTCTTTACCGCACAAACTACAAACTGTTTTAAACGCGGTCTTAATTTCTGAATCACTACCAACTCCCGCTACCGCCGCTTTAGCTTTTTGATTAAAATTTGATTCTTTACTGTAACTAGCGTTAGCCGGCCGGCTGACTGAAGTTTCATCTTTAATACTAGTCCAACGCGAAATCTTTTCTTCAATTACTTCTCGCGGGACAGCATAACGTTCACGCGAAATTTTAATTATTTTATCAAGATTACCCGCTTTTAAATCATCACTCAACGGTGGCAAAGTGGTCGCCGAAAAAGGGTCTGAGGCCACCCCGTCAATTAGCAATCTTAAATAAATATCATACTTAGTTAAATTAACTAAATCCTCTTCAATAAAAATTGGCGAAAATTCCGTGATTAATTTTTCCGCATCCGCTGGACCCACCCGAAAACAAACCAAAGTGCCAACATTACCAAAAACCGCCGAATAAACTTCTTCTTTTAACTGTTCAATGTATTGATGAGCGATTATTAAATTTAAACGGTACTTACGCGCTTCGGATAAAATCGTGGCAAAACTATCCGTAGCAAAATTTTGAAATTCATCAACATATAAATAAAAATCCTTGCGTTCTTTTTCGGGGATTTGAATACGCTCCATGGCCGCAATTTGAATTTTAGTAACCAACATTGCCCCTAACATCGCCGTGGTGTCTTCGCCAATCCGGCCTTTGGCCAAATTAATCACCAAAATTTTACGGTTATCCATAATATCCCGCATATCAATGGTGGATTTAACCTGACCGACAATATTACGGATTAAAAAATTAGATAAAAACTGACCCACTTTATTTTGAATTGGCGCTACCGCCTCCACCTGAAAACGATCGGGATATTTAGCATATTCATCCACCCAAAATGATTTAACCACCGGATCTTTAACTTTTTCTAAAACTTTAGCTCGATAACCTTTGTCTACTAAAATACGCATAATCCCTAACAAGGTAGAACCGGGGTAATCTAATAAAGCTAAAATAGCATTGCGCAATAAATATTCCAAACGAGGGCCCCAACTTTCCGCAAAGATTTTTTTAAAAACTCCCACCACTCCCGAGGCCACTAAATGTTTTTGGGCTTCATCCACGCTTTCTAAAGGATTAAACGCCACCGGAAACGACAAATCAGCGGGATTAAAATAGGCTACGTCATTAATCCGCCAAGATGGGATGTATTGCATAATTTTTTCGGCCAAATCGCCGTGCGGATCCACCACCGCTACGCCTTCACCGCGCATAATATCCGAAACAATCATGTTTTCTAACATGGTTGATTTACCCACACCGCTTTTACCAATTACGTACATGTGCTGGCGACGGTCGCGACGTTTAATGCCAAATTTTACCTTACGGTTACGAAAATTTGTTTCCGCAAAAACTGTTACGTCATCTTCTTTTGGTTGATAACGCTCGGTTGCTTCCGTAGTTATTTTTGGATCTATTTCTTCAGTCATGTTTTTGTTTATATTTTAACAAATATTTAATTAACGACCAAGCGGCAAAGAAGAAGGAGGTTCGGCATGCTTGGCTTCGGATTTAGAGACTTGGGGTGCCTTAACCAAAATAGCCGGAAAATGCCAAATCGTCGCTAATTCTTCGGTGTTTAAAATAAAGCCCGGATGGCCAATTTCCCGATCGCGATCGCGATAAGCGCGCATTATCTTATTTTGCTTTTTCACTTTAATTTTTTTAGCCCAAGGATGATGACCAACCTTAATACCATATTTAGCATTTTGTGGAGCAAAACCATTAAACTCGCTGGAATTAAATTGTTTAATTGCCCCCACCAAAGGCGTAATTACCCGGGCGGCTGAAAAAATTTCTTTCTTACCCAGATAAATCACCCGCCACTTAACCGAGTAACCAATTTTACTAATTTTTCGTTGAATCGCTTCCACCGCCGAACGTTCGTGTGGCGCCAATAGCTTCATACCCGCTTCATCTGATTTGCTTTTACTGGCTGGCGCACTGCTCTCGCCAAAACCACTTAAGGCCTGCTTAACCGTTTCATTATATAAACTATTAATTTCTCCACCAATTAAACCAAAATTTTTAGCTAATTTGCTTTTTTTCGGCGCTACTTTAATGCCTGATAATTTATTCATTGCCTCCAAACCTTTTTTTTGCCAATCATTACCAGTCGGCGTTAAAATTAACTGCATCCAGACTTGCTCACCGTTTTTTAAACCGCCTAAAGTTTCCAACATTGGCGTTAACGGATCTTTAAGTTCGCCAGACAAAATATGTTCAAATTCCGGATAAGTCCGAATGGGAAAATAATCTTTATTATAAATGGCAAATTCCGTTCCCCACAAATCCATTTCGGGGTTTGGCACTTTAAAAAAATTATCTTTAGCATAGTCATTAACTTCAGAAATAACCGCATCAGGATATTGCGCATATACCGCCGCTTCGACTAAATCATGATAATCGGCTGGCGTTCGCACAATAAATTGAATCTTACCATTAATACTAATTAGTTCAAAAGAATAAGCCAACTGAAACATTCCTAAAAAATACTTTTCATACCAATCAGGTGGTTTATGCGCACCGGATAAATGCGCAAAAATTTGTTCCACGGCTTTAGGACTTTGTTCATTTTGTTTAGGCACGTCAATGGCTAAGGTTAAATAACTAACACTAGCCGCGTAGGCACCTTGCTTATTAAATAACCAAATTTGATAAATACCATAAGCAATGGCGATTAAAATAATTAGCCAACCGCCATACAAAAAAATTAACCAGACAGCATTAAGCGGACTGGAGCCTTGGGCTAAAATTTGAGCAATAAAATCCCCCATAGAAAAATTATTAAACTAAAGCAAACTCACTACTGTTTACTTTTTTAAAAATTTTCTTATTCATTAACGCTAAATAAACTGTGGTTGGCTTAACCTGACGTTGTTTTAAAACCTCTACCATAATTTGCGGCCGACTTAAAGGTTTGCCGGATTTCCTTAAAATTTCGGCAATTACTTCGGACACCGTACCAGAATTATAACCCCACTCACGTAAAGCGTAAATACCCCGCCCGACCAAAACATATTTTTCGTCCAAAATTAATTCATTATGAGTCGTCGCCGGATAAGCCACTTTATCATCAAACTTAGCCTCATTGATTAACCGGGCAATTTCAGCAAAATGTAACGGCACCCCGGCGCGTTTTAGCACTAAATAGATTTTATCATTAATCCGCTTGGGCACGACGCTGCCCCAGCTGGCCAAACCCCATTCACCAAACAAATTCTTTTTAATTTTTTTGCTAGACCGTAAATTAGTTAAAATAATCTTTTCTAATTCCTGATCTAAATCCGCCTCATCCAACAAAGGATTTAAGGCCAAAAAACGAGACTTATTATTTTGATAAAATTCCGACTGTCGCAGTTCAGCTAACAACTCACTAAATTTTAAAGGCTTGGCATTACGTTCAACAATCCTAATCAACTCGTTGATTACCTGTTCAGCAAAAGTAACTTCTACTTCTTTCAACTTCCATAAGTCATTCCAAAAATTATTACTTTTTAGCTGTTCTACTTTGTCCTTTAAAACCTCACGCAACAAAAAAAGCAAGGAAGCCTCGTGTTCTTCGCTTTCTTCAAGGTAACCTAAAAAACTTTCCAAAAAATGCTCCTGTGACATTAAGCCACCATGCTGCCCCAGTAAATGTCCCACTAATTTTTCTATTTTTCTAACTTCTCCTTTTAGTTCTTCAATCTCCCGAATTTTTTTAACACTTAGTCTTTCTATCTGCCGTACCCGTTCACGAGTCAAATTAAAAGACTGCCCAATTTGTTCCAGGGTTTCTTTGGGCTTACCAAACAAGCCAAAACGCCTAATTAATACTTCTCGTTCCTTAGAATTTAAACGGGCAAACAAAGAATTTAAGGTCTGAGTTGGGCTAAATTGACCAATTTCTTCCAAAAATTTGCTTTGGCGCACTTTATCTAAAATACTCATACATTAACAGTTTAATTTAATATGTTTTATTATATCATAAAAAGTAGATACTGTCAAATCAACTTTAGTGACCTACCGATTTGACCAATTATTTAGCATTTGTTAAAATAACCGTGCTTTAATTATTATCTTTTCTCAACATGTCAGAAAAACGAAACCAATCAAGTTTATGGCGAGGACCACGCGCTAATCTACGCTGGAAAATTGTAGGAATTATCGTACTAGCGGTCATTTCCGGAAGCTTGGTTTATCCAAAATACTGGGACAACTCTATGTCTTGGTTAAATAACAAGCTAGGCTGGGGCCTCCCACAGTTTTCCAAGATCAACTGGCGGTTAGGCTTAGACTTGGTCGGCGGCACTCATTTAATTTACGAGGCAGACACCAGTAAAATTTCCGAGAGTGATAAAAATTCTTCTTTAGAAGGAGTCCGCGATGTAGTAGAACGCCGGGTTAACGCTTTTGGTGTAGCCGAGCCAATCGTTCAAACTCAAAAAGCGGGTGAACACTGGCGAGTAATCGTTGACCTAGCTGGCATCAAAGATGTTAACGAGGCCATTAAACAAATTGGCGAAACCCCCCTCTTAGAATTTAAAGAACAAGGCGAGACCGCTTTGACAGTTGATCAACGAAAAGAAATTGATACTTACAATCTTAGCGCCGAAACTAAAGCCAAAGATTTATTAAAAAAAGTTTTAGTGCCCGGAGCCGATTTTTCCGCCTTAGCTAAACAGTATTCCGAAGACGCTGGTTCTAAAGATACTGGTGGAGATTTGGGTTTTGCTAAAAAAGGTCAGTTTGTACCAGAATTTGAAAAAGTTTTATTTGACCAATTAACCGACGGAAAAATTTACCCTCAATTAGTCAAAACAGATTTTGGCTATCACATAATTAAACGTTTAGCCACCAAAGGTACTGGTGATACTTTAGAAGTTAATGGTGCCCATATTTTAATTAAAACCAAAAGCGCCAACGACTACGCAATTGGTGAATGGCGCGGGACTAACTTAACCGGCAAAAATTTAAAGAAAGCCTTGGTTCAGTTTGAATCCAATACTAACGCCCCACAAGTTTCTTTAGAATTTGATGCTGAAGGCGCTAAATTGTTTGCCGAAATTACTACCCGCAATGTTGGCAAACCCGTCGCTATCTTTTTAGATGGCACGCCAATTTCTACGCCTAACGTAGAAGAACCAATTACTGACGGCAAGGCGGTTATCTCTGGACAATTTGGTTTAACCGAAGCCAAACGCTTAGCCCAACGTTTAAACGCCGGCGCTTTACCGGTGCCAATAAAACTAGTCAGCCAACAAACCATTGGCGCTTCGTTGGGTGCTAAAGCCTTGCAACAAAGCATTAAAGCTGGCTTGATCGGTATGGCCATAGTGGCAGTCTTTATGTTAGCCGTTTACTTCTTGCCAGGATTTTTAGCCGTCTTAGCTTTATTAATCTACGCCGCGGTAGTTTTGGCAATCTTTAAATTAAGCGTCTTTACTCCCTGGCCAATTACTTTAACCTTATCGGGCATTGCCGGTTTTATCCTTTCTGTTGGTATGGCTGTAGACGCTAATGTTTTAATTTTTGAACGCACTAAAGAAGAACTACGCCGTGGTAAACCTACGGCCATTGCCATTGACGAAGGCTTTAAACGCGCTTGGACTTCTATTCGCGATTCCAATATTTCCAGTTTAATCACCTGTGCTGTCTTGATGTGGTTTGGCTCCAGTATTATCAAAGGTTTTGCTATTACTTTAGCCATTGGTATTTTGGTCTCAATTTTCTCCGCCATCTTTATTACTAGACAATTTATTCGTTTAATTTCTAACTGGCAATGGACCCAGCACCATCGCTTATATGGTGTTAGAAGGAAAACCGAACAACAATAACTAAATATTTTTATGGAATATAAAATCATTCAAAAACGTTGGATTAATTACTCAATTTCTATCTTACTCGCTTTAGTTGGTATTATTAGTATAAGCGTTTGGGGTTTAAAGTATGGCCTAGATTTTACCGGCGGTTCACTACTGCAAATAAAATTCGTTAATCAAGCTCCGGCCACCAGCGAACAAATAACCAGCACCTTAGCACCATTAGACTTGGGCGTAATTTTAGCCCAGCCAGTAGCCGAAGATGAAATGGTTTTACGCTTTAAAGAAGTGGATGAAAAAACTCATCAACAAATCATTGCTACACTTAACGCTAAGTCGGCTAACAGCCAAACCAATGCTAAAATTGAAGAGTCCAGCTTTACTACCATCGGCCCTACTATTTCGGCTGAATTAAAACAAAAAACTTGGGGTGCCATGATAATTGTCTTACTGGCCATTATTTTGTATGTCGCCTTTGCCTTTCGCCAAGTTTCGCGTCCAGTACCTTCCTGGAAATACGGCGTAGCGGCGGTAATCGCTTTGGCTCACGATACTTTAATTACCGTTGGTTTGTTTTCCTTACTTGGCCATTTTGCTGGCATTGAAGTAGACAGTTATTTTGTCACCGCACTCTTAACTTTACTGGGCTTTTCTGTACATGACACTATTGTAGTTTTTGACCGAATTAGAGAAAACTTAAAAAAGCAACTACCAGGAACTTTCTTAGAGGTCGTCAATCATTCCGTTAATGACACTATTGTTCGTTCCATCAACACTTCCTTAACCGCCGCTTTAGTGGTACTCGCTTTATACTTCTTTGGTGGAGCTAGTACTAAAAACTTTGCCCTAGCAATGTCTTTTGGTATCTTAATTGGTACTTACTCTTCCATTTTTATTGCCTCTCCATTAGTGGTTGATTGGCACTTATGGTCAATGAAAAAAAGATAAAATTATTTTTTTGCTTAATAAGAAAAACCCGAGTTTTAAAAACTCGGGTTTATTTTTTGTTAAATTCATCGTAGAGTTAGAACCTGTCTGGCCAATATTTCATATATTCAAATATTTCCCGGAAAACTTTTGGTTTTATCCCATAAAGTTCTATGTCTGTATAAATGAAATTTTCTATTTTACTAGAAACTGCCATATACACCCGGGGCTTAATCGCAAAAGGATAAGCTTTATTAAACTTAACTACATATACTGTGTGCCAGACATATAAACAGCGGTCTGACCCGAGCAGAAATTCATCCACTACGACTTTACTATTACTGACTTTTCGGCGGCCAATAAAAAAAGGCCTAAACGATATCCGGTCTAATTCTAAGTCTGTATCAACCACCTTTTTGTTAACTACCCAACTGCACAGAAATTCTTCTTTTCTGGCTAAATCTCTAAACTTCTTAAAATCCCTACCAAAAGTTCTTGATAGATTAAACTTATACCGACGGGCCAAAGCCAGCATGGCCAAAATAACTTTCAGCCAATAATAACTAAGCTTAATATCTTGAGATTCGCCTCTTTTACTCATTAAGACACACCTCCTTTATTTTAATTATCAATACTCTATCAGGTTAATAGCTGCCTGTCAATAAACCCTAATCAAAACCCTAATAACCCAAATTTAAACAAAAAAACTGGCCAATTTTATGACCAGTTTTTTATTAATGATAATTTTTCGGCAGATATAATTTTACCTGCCATCTTGGGACTCCCAAATCAAGACATTTTTGCTCTAAGGCTCTAGCCTGCCGCAATCTTTGGATATCTTGTTCTAAACGATACGCACCGTCAAAGGCCTGATGTCCAGCTTCAAACCCTACCTCATTTAAAGTATTATCCGACATTAAGTAGATACCAGATAATTCCTCTAGTAATTCCAATTGCTCTAAGGTTAGTTTTTTCCGATAAAACCTTTTGAGTGCCAGTTTTATCAACGAGCGAAAAGGCCAAGAAATTACCAAAATAAAAATAAGCGAACAGCCAAAAATAATCAACATAGCCCAAAGGATAAAACTACTACTTTTAATCCTCTGTTTTAATCGGTTATACCATCTTTTTATTTTTGACAATTTTGTCTCCTCCTTGTTATGTTTTATTTTTGATTAGCTTGCCGGGCTTGGTCGTACAAAACCGCTAAACCAACCAACAATGTTAATTGTTGCCAAACTGAGTCTGCGTTGTGACTACTAAATTCGTAGCCCTGTTTTGTTTGCAAGCCTCCCGGATCTAAACCACAAGAATTGCCCGGACAAGTAATACTTAACTTGCCATCACCATTGAGACTGACAAAAAATTTTGTCGCGGTCTCCTGCAACAGCTGTATCCAGCATGTTTGCATAGCCGCGATCATCGCCTGGCTTAACTCAAAAATATCAGTTTTATCCAACCAAGCCACCAAAGACTTACTATAGATCCCCGACATACTACCACCATTAGCCCCCAGAGCAGTAATGGGTTGTACGGTTAACAACTGAATACTCTTGCTCTTAATTTCTTGATCAGACCAATTCAGTAACCGCAAAAGTATAGTTAAGCTGGCCGAAATCATCCGCACCTTGTTTTCGTCATGCTTATAGGTCTTGTCCGTACTATTACAATAGGCACAAACCGCGAAAAATTTACTAGCACCCCTACAAATAGGGCAAGTACCGGATTCTTTTTTAACTCTCGGGATTTCAATCTCATACTCGACGAATTCACCTTTAAGCCCAACTTTTTTAACTACACCATCAAAACCAAAACTATCAGCAGTGGCTAAAAAATCATTTTTGAATTCGTTGACTTTTGCCAACTCCGCAATTTCATCCTGATCGGGGTTTTCAAGCAAAAAAACTAGCTGACGATTAACCCTTAGAATTAAAGCTGGTGGTTCAGCCTGCCAACTCAATTCATAACGACATGGGACTGCCTGTTCCAGAGCTTCAAAATATAACATAATAAGTCCTCCTGTTGATTGTATATTTGTAGATAAATTAACAGATAACGATCAAACTGTCAATGAAGCAAAAAGCGCCCAAATTAAGCTTGAACGCTTTTTGTTTTAAAAATTTTTATTTTTTTAAAAAAAGCTGCCTTATTTTTTACCAATCATTTCGGCAATCTCTACCAAACGCACCGAATAACCCCATTCATTATCATACCAACAAATAATTTTTACTAAATCACCGTCCACCACCTTAGTTAAAGATAAATCAACAATTGATGAGGCGTTGTTACCAATTAAATCCGAGGAAACCAATTCTTCGTTAGTCACCGCCAAGATGCCTTTTAATTCGCCTTGCGCGGCAGCAGCTAAAGCTTGATTAACCTCAGCCACCGTTACCTTTTTAGCCAACACCATGGTCACGTCAGATAAAGAAACAGCAACCGTTGGTACCCGTAAAGCCAAACCGTCAAACAAGCCTTTTAAATCAGTAATAGTTTCGGTTACGGCGATGGCCGCGCCAGTAGTCGTCGGCACAATATTTTGGGCGGCCGCTCTAGCTCGACGTAAATCTTTGTGCGGCCCATCAACCAAATTTTGATCAGCGGTATAGGAATGCACCGTGCTCATAATGGCTTTTTTTACGCCAAAAACCTCGTGCAGTACTTTAACGGCTGGCGCTAAACTATTGGTGGTGCAAGAAGCATTAGAAATAACTTTTTCCTCGGCTTGCCACTGATCCGCGTTAACCCCTAAAACATAAGTTGGCACCCCTTTGGCCGGAGCCGAAATTACTACTTTTTTAGCCCCCGCTTTTAAATGCAACGAGGCCTCTTCTAATTTTGTAAAACGTCCGGTGCATTCCAAAACCACATCCACTCCCAGTTCCCCCCAAGGTAATAAAGCCGGATCTTTAATTGCGTAAACCGGATACTTAGCCTGATCAATCATAATATTTTTTTCATCATAATTAACCGCTGGGACATAATTACGATAAACCGTATCATATTTTAATAAATGAGCTAACGTTTTAGTGTCCGTTAAATCGTTAATCGCCACAATTTTAACCCCGGGCTGTTCATGGGCAATTTTAAAAGCGGCTCGGCCAATACGACCAAAACCATTAATTGCAATTTTAATCATAAAATTCAAGTTTAGTTAGATTAAGACTTGCAAATATTATAGCAAAAAAAAATAATAAAAAAAAGCCCCTTTAGGGACATAAAATTTAGGCGCCAAAAACCAACACTTTAGCTTATTTAACACTAATAATATGCATTTCAAAACTCTGCTTGGGTTTTAAATTTAAGTTGTAACCCTGATAATCAAACTTTAAAGTAAAATCACCAACTTTTTCCACTCGCAATTCCCAATGCGAAACCCATTCCCCTTCTTTAATTTTTGGACTTTCCGTACTATTGGTGTGGCTAATTAAAGAAACAATTTCTGGTACCGAAGAAGGAATTGGCTTAGCGTTCCACTGATAATATTTTGTTTGATTTTCTTTAATATTACCAACTAAATCCAAAACCAACAAATCACCAACTTTAACAATTATCTCTTTACCATTTTTATCCGAAAGATCAATCACGTTTTGCCCTGGCTGGTTACTGATTTGATTGCTGTTGCTATTACTATTACTGTCACTATTGCTATTACCATTAGTATTAGCAACTCCATTAGAATTAGCCACTTGGTTACGAACACAGCTAAAGCCAACCAAAACCAAGGCTAGTAGTAACACTGTTAAAATTGTTGGTAATTTATAGCGCATATGTATACTAATATTCTAGCACTGAACTACAAATAATAAAAATTAAACTTTATGTTCTACAATTGTTTCACTATTAACCTTAACATCAACCGTACCCTTTAAGACGTGCCAACGAATCACCTGCCCCTTACCTTTGGCGGTATTAACCGTGCTACCTAAGGCGGGTAACTTTTTACTTAATTCCTGATAGGTGGCCTGTTCATAAGCCAAGCAACAACGTAAACGCCCGCATAAACCCGTCATCCGATCAGAGCCACGATGAGCGATTTGTTGCAATTCCATTAAGTCAGAAGAAACACTATTTAACTCTTGTTGACTACGGCGACAACATAAATCTCGGCCACAACCGCCAAAATCTCCACACAACCGAGCTTCGTCACGCACTCCTAATTGTTGCAACCGAATATTTTTATGAAAGTGCCGCGTTAAATCTTTGACTAGTTCACGAAAATCAACCCGACCATCCGCAATAAAAGCAAAAATCGCTTTAACACCATCAAACGAAAAATGAGCATCAACCAGTTTCATCGGTAAATTGTAACGCTTAATCGCCTTACGGGCAAAATCAACCGCCAACTCCGCCTGGGTTTTATTTTCTTCAATAATTCTTTGATCCTCGGCGTTAGCTAAGCGCTCTAAAGAAGTTTTTTCCACTACCGCCGAAAAATCGGCCGCGGATAATTCTTTAAAACCCAAAACTTTAGCCACCTCTAAACCTTCCACTAATTTAATTATTACTAAATCGCCAACTTTTGGTTCAAATAAGCCAGCTTCTGAGAAGTACGTTTGTTCCCAAGGAGTAATTTGTACTTCAATAATTTTCATAACTAAATTTTAAATCTAATAAAGCTAGCCACCGTTATTTCCACGCCTAATTTTTTAGATAATTCCGCAATAATTTGTTCAACCGTTTTTTCTTCTTCTCTAATATTTGGCTGTTTTAGTAAACAAACCTCGGCATAAAGCTTTTGTAACTTGCCTTCAATAATTTTGGGCCAAATATTTTCTGGCTTATTTTGTTGCTTTAATTCTTCTTGATAAATTTCTTTTTCTTTGGCCACAATTTCGGCTGGCACTTCGGCCGGCACTAAATAAGCCGGGTTCAAAGCAGCCACCTGCATGGCAATTTCTTTGGCCAAATAATCCACTGCCGTCTGATCAACCAAATCACCAGACCAATCCAGGGCCACCAAAACTCCCACCTTGTTGTTGTTATGAGTATAAGCTGCCACTAAACCCTTGGCGGTTAGCTTGGCCACCCGCTTAATTTCTAACTTTTCACCAATAATACCACTCAAGCTGTCCAAAGTTTCTGCTACCGTATTATTAAGCAATTTAGTTTGCAGTAACTCGTCTCGATTATCTAATTTTTGGGCAACTAATAATTCGAAAGCTTGTTCGGCAAATTGTTGAAATTTTTCACTTCGCACGACAAAATCAGTCTCGGCATTAAATTCTGCTAAATAACCAGTTTTACCTTGATCAGTAACTAAAACCTTAATCAATCCTTCTTTAGTTTCTCGCTCACTGCGCTTAGCGGCTTTAGTAATTCCTTTTTTCCTTAAAATTTCCGCGGCTAAAACTAAATCGCCTTGACTTTCTTGCAAAGCCTTTAAGCAATCAGACATACCCGCGCCGGTTTGTTCACGCAATTTAACAACTAAATTTTTATCCATATTTTATTTTTTAATTTTGAATTTTACTTAAGCCTTTTTTTCGGCAATTTGTTTGCCCTCATTAACGGCTAAGGCCAGATAATTGGTAATTAAAGCAATAGCTTTAACGGCGTCGTCGTTAGCGGGAATAGGATAATCCACTAAATCGGGGTTAACATTGGTATCGCAGATAGCAATGACTGGAATTTTTTTCTTGCGTGCTTCATTTAAGGCCGTCTTATCTTTTTTTAAATCCAAAATAAACACTGCTTGGGGCAATTTGTTTAAGGTGGTTAAACCGGATAAAAAAGTTTGCAATTTTTTAATTTCTTTTTGAAATTGCGATTGTTCTTTTTTGGTATATTTGGCCAAGGCGCCAGAATTTTGTTGATCAATTAAACCTAAATATTTTTTGACCAAGCGATTAATATTAGCAAAATTGGTGAAAATACCGCCCAGCCAACGTTCTACCACATAAGGCATGCCACAGCTTTCGGCCGCGGCTTTAACTAGGCCTTTGCCCTGTTTTTTGGTGCCCACAAATAATAAAACCCCGCCGGTGCTCACTAATTTTTGGATAAAAGACGTGGCCTCGTTTAGCTTGGCTTGGGTCTTTTCCAAATCAATAATGTGAATACCGTTACGGGTGGCAAAAATGTAGGGTTTCATTTTAGGATGCCAGCGTGAATCCTGGTGGCCAAAATGAACGCCCGACTGGAGTAATTCCAGCAAAGTAGGTTGTTGCATATTTTTTTCCTTTTGTTAGTTTGCGAAAATCGCAAACGCCTCTATTTCTTTCATCTCATTCAGCGGGCTGCTGCAATTAGCAGAGTCAGGAGCTGAATAATCCAGAAATATGGGTAATTAAATTAAGATAGGCTAATTATAATAAAAAAGCCAAATATTGTCAAGAGTCAAAGACCTTGACAAAAATCCCTAAATTTGATAAATAAATACTATACGATCAAATGCTCTTTACAACCTTAGAGAAAAAAGGAGAAACGCACAATGAAAAAAATTCTTTTATTGTTAATCGCTGTATTACTAAGTATCACAACTCTGGCAGCAAACCAGACAACAACCACCAAGCGAGCCGAAAAAATCCAAAAACTGGAATCTTTCAAGCAACAAATCATCTATGAAATAGAAAAAAGCGCAGAAGATGATTTAGTTGACTCCGACGAGTTAACCGACATCATCTATCAAGTAGCGATGTGGGAAAAACTTAGAGAGAATTTCAACAAAACCTACAGCAACGGTGTTAAGATTAATATTGACCCCGGTTTAGAAAAAACAGTAAATAGTTATCTGGCGCGGTCACCGCTTGCCATTAGCCAACAACGTAAAATTGAAATGAAAAAATCGCTGTCGGCAATCAGCGGCCACCAAATAAAGGACATTGGTGATCCTACTTTTTTCTTACCAATACTTTTATGGCTAACGTTACTTTTTGGAGCTATACTTTGTTCCATCCCTAGCGATGGGATACAAATAATTGGAATGCTTATAATACTCGTGGCCATTTGCCTGCTTTTTTACTACGGATGCGTCTCTTGGTATTTTAATTATTTGTTCGTAGTGTACAGGCTTTACACCTTAATTCCGCTTATACTGTTTATAACTGGAATAGTAATAATTTTCCGTTCAAGAGCAACAAAAAACGAGAAGCTTGGTGGCGAAGGATTATCCCTCGCCATAATCTTTGGTCTCCTATTTTGGGGATCATTGTATATTTCTTATTAGCTAGTGTCATACTCTCGCCAACCCCCCCTTAGAATTTAAAAAATAATTCTAGGGGGGATTTTTTATGACTTGACAAAATTAACTAAAAAGATTAAATTTGAAAAAACAAAGGAGGAATATCCAATGAAAAAACTTGGCGAGTTCTCAATTTTATTTTTGGCTATATTGTTTATGTGCTGTATGAAATTCTTTTTAATAGCCATTGCCTTGGTTTTAATAATTACAGGAGCAATACTAGAAAACAAGGACTCCCAGGGATTGGGAGTAATATTATTTGTGTTGGGAATAATCATGTTACTATTATTATTCACCTAGTACTTTCCAGATTGAAAAAATTATAGTCCCCAACTTAGAAAAATATTAAGCTGGGGATTTTCAATCAACTGGCCTTGACAAATTCTAAAAATTATGCTAGACTTAGCTAAATAAAAAAAGGGGGAAAAATGTTAGAGCTACTAAACAACGGCATTAACCCAACCACCGTGGTAATTGGTGTGTTGGTTTTATTTATCGCTGTAGTATTCTTCTGGTCAAGAAGAAATACTATAGCCAACTTCGTACTAGGGCTATTATTTTTAATAATAGCCGTAGTATTGTGTATTTTGGGCCTAGTTTGCTAGACCCTTGGCCCTGGATTCAAAAAATCCAGGGTTTATTTTTTACCCAACTTGGCGCTTGCCAAACTAAAATAATTATGTTATCATATAGCTATTCTATTATTAATCTTTTTAAGACTCAATATTCTTATGAAAAAAGAGACTCACCCCGAATATTACTCCGACGCCAAAGTAATCTGCGCCTGCGGTAATACCTTTACCACTGGTTCTACTGTTAAAGAACTACACGTAGAAATTTGTTCTGCTTGCCATCCTTTTTATACCGGTAAGCAAAAATTGGTAGATGCCGCTCGTCGCGTAGAAAAATACCAAGCCAAGGTAGCCAATAAAGTTAAGGCTTCCGCTGATCGAAAAGGCAAAAAGGTAAAAAAGCAGGCCTTAGCTGATAAAAAGAAAGCCACCAAATAATAACCTTGAAAAAAAAGATTAATCAGACTATACTATTTATAGTAAAGCACGATTAATCTTTTTTTGTTACCCAAAAAATATTTATGGAAGAACGTCTAAAAAAAATCCGCGAACGAATTGAAGAATTAGAAAAACTTCTCCAAAGCCAGGAGCTAATTAGCGACCACAAAAAATTGCAAGAATGCTCTCGAGAATACAAAGAACTGCAAGAGGTAAATAGTTGCTACGAAAAGTTGACCAAAGTTAAACAAGAATTGGCCGAAACTCAAATTTTACTTAAAGAAGAAACCGACCTAGAACTACGGCGCATCTATGAGGAAGAATTAACTTCTTTGGGGCATAAAAAAACCGAACTAGAAACCGAAATTGGTTTGCTCTTAACCCCCGCCGACCCCAATGATAACAAAAACATTATTGTGGAAATTCGGGCAGGTGCCGGCGGCGATGAAGCGGCCTTGTTTGCTGGGGAATTATTTCGTGTTTATTCGCACTTTGCCGATAAAAAAAACTGGCGCACAATTTTAATTTCTGCCAGTCACTTAGGCATTGGCGGATTTAAAGAAGTAATTTTTGAAATTCGCGGCCGCGGGGCTTATAGCTATTTAAAATATGAAAGCGGTGTCCATCGCGTCCAACGAGTACCGGAAACTGAAAAAAGCGGCCGAGTACACACTTCAACCGTAACCGTAGCGGTTATCCCCGAAGCTGAAGAAATTGATTTAAAAATTGAGGCTAAAGATTTAAAAATTGAAACCTCCACCGCCGGCGGACATGGCGGTCAAAGTGTTAACACTACTTATTCCGCAATTCGCATTGTCCATTTACCAACTGGCTTAGTTGTTACCTGCCAAGACGAACGCTCTCAAGCGCAAAACCGCGAAAAAGCGATGATGGTGTTGCGTTCTCGGCTATTAGCTTTAGAAGAAGAAAAAAAACGAGACACTCTTGACTCCTTGCGTCGCTCACAAATTGGTTCGGGCGACCGCAGTGAAAAAATCCGCACTTATAATTTTTCCCAAGACCGCGTCACCGATCACCGCATTGAACAAAACTTTCATAATTTACCCAATATCATGGAAGGCAATCTTGACGATATTATTACCGCCCTAAAAGCCGCCGATAGAAAAGACAAATAAAAAGCCTAGTTTTTGTTAAACTAGGCTTAAAATTTACCGACGTTTTTTGGGTTTTGGCCAACTCGCGGCAACCTCTGCTAAAATACTTTCTAAGATGGCACTAGTATCTAACATGCTATCATCTACTGAGGCAACAAACATAAGGTTTTCTTTTATCGCCCTGGACACAGATGCCGTTAGATGCTTTGGAAAATGACGACCCGTTGGCCACCATCTTTTTATTTCGTCAATAATTTCATCGGTAACTTCTTTAGCTTGATTAATCTCCATTTTCAATGGATTAGTTCCTGGGTAGAAAACCACCGATAATTCCTCCAAAGCACAAACCCGATCAATCACGCTGAAAAAATCTCTACAATAACCGCAATAAGGACAACAGCAATAACCACAGTAAGAATCACAATCGTGATGATGGTCCTTGACCTTATAATGCCTTCTCTTCGCATCTTTTAAATTATAAGGTTTTTTGCAAACCTCACAAAAAAATTCATAGTGCCGACCATTAATACGCATATGATTGCCTCCTTTTATAAAATTTTTCTAATCTATTCTTAACACTTATTTAACCTTTTGTCAAGATGAACAAAAACACCATCCAACAAGCTCTAATTTGGGGGCAACAGCAACTAAAAAAATTACTCAAAAATTCGGCCTATCTTGACTCCGAAATTTTGTTGGCTTTTGTTTTGAAAAAAACTAAAGTTTATTTATACACTCACCCCGAACAAAAAGTTTCAACCAAATCTTTGGCTAAATTTAAAAAACTAGTCACCAAGCGAGCCACTAATTATCCCCTGGCTTATTTAACAAGCCATAAAGAATTTTTTGGCCTAGATTTTTATGTTGATAATCGCGTGCTCATCCCCCGCCCCGAAACTGAACTTTTGGTTGAGCAGGCTTTGGCGATTTGCCAACCACCACTAACGGCCAAAAAATCTCCACTTACTATTTGCGAAGTTGGCACTGGCTCGGGCGGTATTATTATTAGCTTGGCCAAAAATCTTCCTACTAACTTTTGTGGCCAACTTTGGGCTAGCGACCTTTCCGCTAAAGCTTTAGCCGTAGCTAAAAAAAATACCAAAAGGCATCAGGTAACTAAAAAAATTATCTTTAAGTTAGGCAACCTCTTGACTCCTTTTAAAAACCAATATTTTGACTTAATTATCGCTAATTTACCATATCTTAGCCGACTGAACAATAATATTGTTCACGAGCCAAAATTGGCCTTATTGGCGGGCTTTGATGGTTTAAAGTATTATAGACAACTCATCAAACAAACAGACCTATATTTAAAGCCCGGCGGTTACTTGATGATAGAGATAGATCCAAATCAAAAAACCGCACTAATTAAACTAGTAAAAAAACTATTACCCAACTATCAATTAATTTTTATTAAAGATTACGCCAAACGTTACCGTCTGTTAAAAATAAAAAAACCCTTGCACTAGCAAGGGTTTTTTATTACTATTTGACCAACTCCTGTTTGATTAATTTATTTAACAGTTCTGTCATTGCTGCTTTAGCGCGTTTTTCACAGTCAGGTATCGGCGGTTTTAATTTGCTACAACCAACCGCGTAACCCGAAGCATAACCCGCTACATAATCAACCTTAACTACCACTGGCACTGTGCTGGTTGCTTTTAATAAACCGCCTTCGGTCCGACCAATTATATACGCAGTTTTAAAAATTTCCTTATCCTCTACTGTCCGACCTTGCGCCTCAATGTAGCTAACCATTACCTTAGCTTCTTCCTCCAAAGACATTTTATCCGCACCCTTTAAAACTGCACCAAACTGCGAATAAACCGCCACTCCACCGATAATTATACCAACAATAAACATTAAAATTAAATACAACCAAATGTATTTAATAATCTTTTGTTGTCTAACCTGAAACTCCGCAAAAGACGACCAAGCGCCCTTTTGCCAAGCCAACTTGCGTCCCTTAATACCCAAATAAATCGCCGCGACTAAACCTATTAAACTAAACATTGATTTACTCATCGCTAAACTGGCCGCCAAATTTTTATCTAAATAAGGCAAAATAAAAAAAATCATCTCCACTATACATAAAAATATTAAACCCAGGCCCCAATTTTTTAATCGATTACCAAAAGCATAAACAAAACTACCAAAAAAGCCGGCCCAAGACCAACTATCAATGTATTTTTGTTGTTCTAATTCTGTACTAAAATCAACCGCTTCTTTTTTGTTACTATAAAATACTGCCAGAACAATCCCAATTATTAGTCCGATCACCGAAATTAACATAACCAAACCAGCCACCAGATTAATAATTACCAAACTTGAAGAATCTTGAGCTAAACTTCCCTGCGCCTTTAAAAATCCTACCCCAGCGTAAATAATAAAATCTAAAACCATTAATAAAACTGGTCCCAACACACACCACCAAGCAATTTTCTTGTTTTTTGTCATAATTTATTTTAACTTTATAAAAAATAATTATTATTGCCAAGCCGTAACCGTGCCTTCGGGCACCAACTCAATCCAAATTGGTCCTGCGTTTAAAATCAATTCTTCGTTATTACTATTTAATAACTTAGTCCGGCTAGTTCGATCGGTTTTTTGCCATTGCCCTTCAACTACCCGACCATCCAAAAAAGCCACCAAACGACCTTGGCCAGTTAAAGTTAGATTAATATGTTGTAATTCATCATTTAATTCCTGCTTTTTAACAAACATCAACAAAACATTTTTGGCCTTAATTTCTGAACCATCTTCTAAATGATGCTTGGTTCCCGCTTGATAGCGTAAATAATCATTGGTCTCTTTTTGGTAAGCCCAAGCCACTTGATAACTTTTTTCCGTTTTGCTATACAAAACACTAATTTCTTTAATCGGTGAAGGGGTAATTGGCCCGTCTGTTTTAAATGACCAGGGTTTAAATTGACCAGTGGTTTTACTGGTTAATTTTGCTACCGCCAAACTAAGTTTTTCCGAATTAGTAAAAAGATCGTGCGAGGCCGGTCGAGTAGTATCACGCCAATAATACTTAGCGTAGGCATATTCATTTAAATCTAAAAATTTACCCTGGGTAATTTCTGTCAAAGCCTGGTCACTGCCACCACAATGAGCATACACGGCCTGGTATTCGGCCACTAAATCTAAATAGTAAGGACGCGCCGAACGTACGGGACCAATTTTTGACACAGGCACACTTAAGTCATACAAAGCCAAAAATCTAGTAATGCCACCTTCCGTTAGCGCCTCATAGACCACCTGTGCTTGATTTAAGCCCGCCTGTGGTCTGGCTTCAATATAATTCTCAACCATCACGGCAACGGGAAACTTATTTTGCAATTCTGGGTTTTCCACCAACACTCCGTCTAAGGCCCGCCTCAATTTTGGTACCTCGCTGACCAAGCTGTTGGTTGGCTGATTAACGTATACCACCTCCCGGCCACGATAAGCAAAATAAAAAATCACCATCAGAACGACTGAAGTAATCAGACCAATGATGATGATTTTTTTGTAAGCGACAAGCTTGCTCACAAGTTTTAAATTAAACTAAAATTATTTTTTCTCTTCGGCAGCAGGAGTAGCAGTAGCAGCCGCGCTTTCGGTTTTGCCAGCTACTTCTGGTTCAATTACCGTAGCGGTGGCAGTAGCTTCCAAATCAGCCATTTCTTGTTCAGTCCGCGGGGCTTCTACCAAGGCAACCGTTTCTTCAGCTTCGCCTAAAATTTTAACCCCAGCTCCAACCTTTAAATCTTTAATGTGAATTTTATTTTCGAAGTTAGCCAAAACACTAATATCTACCACAATTTCTGAAAGTAGTTCTGTTGGCAAACATTCAATTTTAACGTGATCTAACACATGAACAAATACCCCTCCCAAGCTCTTAACTGCACCAGCCTCACCAACAAATTTTAACGGCACTTCGGTAATAATCTTTTCATCCATTCTAACTTGATGAAAATCAACATGAATCACCTTAGAGCTAATGGGATCACGTTGAACGGCTTGAATTAATACTTTAACAGGCTTTTGCTCATCAATAGTCAAATCTACCAAAGTACTTTCACCGGATTGACTAAAAATTTTACCAAACTCTTTGGCCGCAATGGCTAAATTTTTGGCTTCCACACCGTGGCCATAAATTACCGCCGGAATTAAATCTTGCTGACGTAAACTTTCAACTTTTTTACCAACTAACTGTCGGGATTGGCTTTTGAGATCTAAAATCATAAATAAATTATTTACAAATTAAAAAACTACTAGTAGCCGTAGTTTAGCAAAAAAATCAAACTTTGGCAAGACCCACCAAGATTATTAAAAAATTTGTTCCGCTTTAGCTAATACTTCCTCCAAAGCTAACACTTCATCATCTGAAATTTGGGCGTAATCTTTAAATTTGATTACTTCCGAGCCATCCAAATCAGTAATTAGACCAACCGAAGAAACTCCAAAATTATTGGCTAAAATTAAAGCTAAAATTGAACTATAGCAATTATGACATTTGATATGTAACAAATGCGCCCCTTCTCTTTCGCTGACCACCTGAGCCTGCAAAGGATTATAACGCATCTGACAAACCGGACAAAAAGCCACTAACTTTAGGCTTTCGTCAGAAAAATTTGGTAAGTTGTTAGAAAAGTTGAATTCTCTCATATTTTCTTGGCTTTATTACTGCTATTATATTATACAACTAAACAGCTGGTCAAGTTTCAACTCTAAAAAATATAAACAAAAAATCTTTATTTTTAGGTATATTTAATTTTTCTAGCCTGATAAGCAACACTTTCAGTCACTCCGACTAAAGCCAAACAAATGGTTAAAAAACTACCACCCGAACTAACAAATGGCAAGGCAATACCCGTGACCGGCAACAAACCAATATTCATCCCAATATTAACAAAAGCCTGGACAAAAATTAAGCCTAAAAAAAACATTATTAATAACGAACCATAGTCGTCGCGAGCCTCTTTGGCAATTTTAATTCCCCGCCAAAAAATTAGGGCCAATAAACCAATAATTAAACCGGCGCCAACCAAACCCAATTCTTCGGCCACCACCGCAAAAATAAAATCCGTCTGCGCTTCGGGAATAAATCTTAACTGGCTTTGGGTACCAAAGCCCAACCCACGGCCAAAAATTTGTCCCGCCCCCACCGCAATCTTGGCTTGCGTAACGTTGTATCCCCGACCATAAGGGTCTAGCGATGGATCAAAAAAAGTCAAAATACGATCTTTTTGAAAATCTTGCAACAACCACAACCAACCTACGGCACCAACCACTAAGGCCAAACCCACTATTACTAGCCAATATTTAATCGGCATTTTAGAAAAAAATAAACTAGCCAACCAAATAAAAAATAAAACCATCGCCGAACCAAAATCTGGTTGTAATATTACTAAAACAAAAAATATTAACACTAAAAATCCACTCTGAATTATTTTTTTAAACGACATCAAAGCTAAATTATTTGCCAAAAAATCGGCTAAGAAAAAAATTAAACAAAATTTTACCGCCTCAACTACCTGCCACTGCCAACCCCCAATTACTAACCAGCCTCTAGTACCTCTAATCGTTCGGCCAAAAAATAAAACGCCAACCAATAAAACTAAAGAAATTAAATAAAAGAACTTTGAAGCCTTGCGCCACTGCCGATAATCAATCACCGCAAAAAAAATTAACAACCCCATTCCACCTGCCGTCGCTATAATTTGTTTGTATAGTGTAGAATAATCAGCCTGATCCTGACTTTGGGCCATACTATACAAAGCCGCCAGGCCAACACAAACCAACAGCAACACTGCCAAAAACAGTGGCCAATCAAAATGTTTCGATCCAGGTATAAAACGAGTTAAAGACATAGCTATATCATACTAAATTTACTAGAAAAGAAAAAGGGTAGAAGTTTTGACGCTTCTACCCATCGATTGAATCAATCATCCGGCCAGACCCTTCCTATTGGCCGAATGGTGGGGATTAAAACCCCTTCTAAACCTATCTTATCATAATCTAAAAATTTGTCAAGACCCGGCCAAAACTAAATTTATTCATACCGCAAAGCATCCACTGGGCTTAACCGAGCTGCGTGCCTGGCCGGATAAACACCAAAAACTAACCCCACCAAAACCGACAAACCAAAAGAAGTTATAATCGCGACTCCCGAAATAGCCAAAGGCCAATCATAGCCCGCTAAACTGGCACCCAACGAAGCTAAAACCGAAAAAATAACCCCTAAGACCACTCCGATAATCCCCCCAAACACAGTAATGACTACGGCCTCCCATAAAAATTGCCATAAAATATATTTAGCAGTCGCGCCCAAAGCTTTACGTAAACCAATTTCGTAAGTCCGTTCTTTAATTGAAACATACATAATATTAGAAACCCCCACTCCACCAACCACCAAAGAAATTCCAGCAATCGCGATTAACAACAAAGTAATTGCTCCCAAAATAGTATTAATACTACTCATCGCCTCGGCCATGGTTGTTACCTGAAAATCATCTTTGCTAATATCAGTAATTCGATGCCGCTGACGCAATAAAATTCTAATGTCTTCGGCCGTAGCATCACTTTTAGTATTATCAATCGCCGAAGCCGTAATATAATTAACATAATCAAGACCCATAATCCGGTCCTGAATGGTTTTTAAAGGTATAACCACGCGATCATCCATATTAATAAAGGAAGCCGAGCCACGCTTAGCCAGCACCCCAATCACTCGGAAACTAAGATTTTTTATTTTTATCTTTTTTTCCAAAGGATCTTGTCCGTCAAATAAAAATTTTGCCAAATCCGGACCCAATACTACTACTTGATCAGCTCCTTTTTGTTCTTCGGGCGCAATAAATCTACCAAACTCCACTTTATCACTGTCCACATTTAAATAACCTTCCGAAACGCCAAAAGCCAAAGAATTCCGAGTTTTATCCTGATAAGTAACTTGCAACTGGGTCATTTGACCCCCAAAAGCATCTTTAATATTTGGTATCCGCCTAACTGCTTCAATGTCAGAATTTTTCATGGTCGTTACCGCCACCCCCATTGCTTGAGCCTGAGCACTTTCTGCCGGCTGATTAGCCTTGGTGGGCACCCGAGTTTCCGTTTGAATTAAATTAGTGCCAAAAGATTCCAACTGTTGACTAATCATTAATTTTAATCCTTGGCCAACCGACATCATTACAATTACCGCGGTAATACCAATCACCACTCCCAACACCGTTAAAAAAGTGCGGACCTTGTTGCGCTTTAAACTGGAAATAGCAAGTTGTAACGATAAAAAATTCACAAATTTATTAAACTGATTATTATCTTAAAATATTTACTAAATAAAATTTAAGCAATCACCGCACGAGAACGTTCGCCAAGACCGGCATCTTCAGGAAGATGCCACCAAGAAACGCGCATACTTCTCCCAAACCAACTGACAGTTGGTGTAATACCATCCGAATTGTGGGAACCCGAGCATAAAGTCACATTATTAATCTCCAACAAATGAGTAGCTAAAAGATTATCATCTAAATGCAAACTAGTTTCCTGGTAATACTTAAGCTCATATATCAAACGTTCAAGCAGTGTTATTCCGGCCACTTTCTTTATTTTTAAGTCCTGAACCGAAAGGCCTCTTAACTCTTCATCAGCTTCTACACGATCGCGCAACCAAATTGCGTAAGCCTGATTCTTAGACTCACGATCGTTAATTAAATCTCTATCACTTAAAGGGCTGGGTTCGGACTTTATTATGCAAGGAAACAATTCCTGACACTTGTCATACACCTGCTGAATGGTTAAGTTTTTTGCTACTATAATAAGACGATCAAAACCTTCTTTTTTTTCGGGGATTACTACGTCAGAAAGATCGCAGTCTAAACCCAAAGAATCTTTATAAAATTTTTCCCAGTTACTAAAGGGAAAGTATTCTCTAAGCTCTTTTAGATTTTGCACTAATTTAGTTTTAACTTCTCTAATTGAAACCAAATCATCAGACTTACCAGTTTGTGGCAAACCCGTTAATTCCAAATCAAACTCTTTTTTAAGCGCTTTGGTGGATTCTAGTTTAGTTGTAAGTTCGGGACAAAGTCTGGGCATATAAATTTATTTAAAAAACACTTACTGCAAAACGGGCAGAATGTTCGGAATTGGGGTAGGGTGAGCCATCACTATCCAAAACTATATTCTTAGAGTCGCGGCCAAAACCGACTAGCGGCACACTGCCACCAGCTAGCCGCACATGGCCAGATTTAAAATAACTATTAACCAAAAAACAACCCCTATACGGTCCTCCTCGGCTATCAATCACTTGGTTGGTTTGTACTAAGCAACTTAAGCCATAAATTAACCAGGATTCTAGAGTTAAACCTTGTTCACCTTTGTACTGAGGGTCGGTTTGGAGTTTTTTAAGATACTCTTTGAATATTTGGCAAGCTTCCGGTTGCTGGCGACCAGCCTTGGTTTTGCCTTGATCTCTATCTGGAAGATCCGGCAAGTCTTCAAGTAATAGAACTTGCCAGGCTTGGGTGGGTAAAAGTTCTTGCTTGGTTTTACCTTGATGATTAGCAGAGAATTTTTTGGGAAAATATACTAAATCCCCTTTAGCTTCGGCTTCGGGGTATCCAGTATGATCACTAATAAACTCCTCATCATCAGGCCTTTTATAAATATTTAATAATTTATTTTGGGCGTCCAATAACTCACCTTGTTGATAGTGTTCCATCAGGGCCTTGTCGTAAGCATCTATTAAAGAGCTGACTGGCAAACCAAAGGGGACAAGAACTAGTTTAACAAAGCCTTGATTAACCTTAGCTTCAAGCAACTCTCTTTTATCTATAATATTTTCTTCAACCTGCTCTAAGGTAGGTATGGGATATTCCTGCTTATCAATTGCTTTAATACCTAATTCACCAGTAGAAAGGGTTTTTAGCAGGCCTGAGTTTAGAAGAAGGTTCTTCTGGAATTCATATTGGGCTTCAAGATTTTCTTTAGTTAGTTCGGGGGTTTTTAGCCAGAGTTCAGTTTGGAGGTCTTGAAGGGTTTGGTTTAGTTTTGCTTTAATATCTCTGATGAAAATAAGATCATTGGACTTTTTGGAGTCTGGGTTTTTAACTTTAGTCAATTCCAAATCAAACTCTTGTTTGAGTTTTTTGAGGGATTCTAGTTTAGTTGTAAGTTTGGGACAAAGTCTGGGCATATAAATTTATTAAAAATAATCTACTCTTTACGCAATGCGACTACCGGATCTAATTTGGCCGCTTGATAGGCTGGGTATAACCCAAATAAAAAACCAATAATTACTGCAATACCAAAAGATAAAATAATTGACCAGACCGGCACTACAAAATCCCAAGCATAACCTAAATATTGCGCAACCATTGCCACTAAAAAAGAAAAGACTATGCCTAAAATTAAACCTAGCAAACCGGCAAAAGAAGTAATAATTACCGTTTCAATTAAAAACTGCTCCAATAAATCACGCCGAGTTGCTCCTACAGCTTTGCGCAAGCCAATTTCGCGAATCCGTTCGGTTACCGCTACTAACATAATATTCATAATCCCAATTCCGCCAACCAACAAAGAAATAGCTGCTACCGCCGTTAAAAATAAACTCAAAGCACTGGTTACGGTGCCAAAAACATCCAACATTTGCGTGGCGCTCCGCACACTAAAATCATCGTCTTTAGCTTTTTTAATGTTATGTTGGTAACGCAAAGTGGCCTTAACATCTTCAATGGTTTGCGGAATGTTGTCAACACTATCTACCCGCACCCGAATAAAACCTAAATAATTTATGCCTAACAATAATTTCTGCGCGGTAGAAACCGGAATAAAAATCTGGTCATCTTGATTTTGAAAACCCGAAACGCCTCGTGGCTCCATCACGCCAATTACTTTAAAAGTTTCATTTTTAATTTTAATTTGTTGATCAATGGGATCGTTTTGTTCAAATAATTTATCCCGCACTTCACTGCCCAACACCGCTACCCGCGCTAAATTTTTTTCTTCATCAAGATTAAAAAATCGACCACTAATTACTTTAGCCCCCTCTTCAACTTCTATATAACTAGCCGAGGTACCACTAAAATTAGTGTCTAACGAATGCGACTGCCAAGTAACCGTGCCCGTACCCTTAACATAAGGCGCCACCGCCACCGCATAAGGCACATTACTTTTTTTGGCCAAAGCAACCGCGTCATCATATTTTAAAGTCGTAATTACCGAACCAAAAGCCGTCGCCGGTGGACCATTTTCGTCAGAAGCCCCCGGTAACACGCCAATTAAATTAGTACCCACACTTTTAACCTGGTTCAAAACCAAGCTCTGGGCTCCGGCCCCGACCGACATAATAATAATCACCGAAGAAATACCAATAATCAAGCCCAACATGGTCAGTAAAGTCCGGGTTTTATTTACCGTTAAATTTTTATAAGATAAATTAAGATTACCAATAAGATCCATAAAAACAATTATTACTATTTCAAAATACCCGCCAAAGCATTTTTTCTCGTTTGTTCATCTACTAATCTGTCTTCCACCATCAAACCGTCTTTAATTTTTAAAATACGCTTAGCATGTTCGGCGGTATAAGTTTCGTGCGTTACCAAAATGATAGTGTGGCCCTCTTCGTTTAACTGGTTTAAAATATTCATAATCTGTTTGCCGGATTTAGAGTCAAGGTTGCCTGTCGGTTCATCCGCAAAAATTACTTTGGGATCAGTCACTAAAGATCGAGCAATGGCTACTCGCTGTTTTTCTCCGCCCGATAATTGGTTGGATAAATAATTTAACCGATGTTCCAAACCAACGGCCGTAATCGCCTTTTTGACTCGTCCATCAATATCAGTATACTTGCCATATAGCAGCGGCAATTTAACATTGTCGTAAACCGAGGTTTTGGGTAACAAATTAAACTGTTGAAAAATAAACCCAATTTTCTGATTTCTCACCTTAGCCATTTCTTCATCCGTTAATTTTTTTACGTCATCACCATCAAAATAATATTCACCGGTAGTCGGCGAATCTAGAAATCCTAAAATATGCATTAAAGTAGATTTACCAGAACCCGACGGCCCCATAATCGCCACAAATTCACCAGCTTTAATTTCAAAAGTAATGCCGTGTAAAACATCGGTAACCACTCCCTCATTAACATAATCCTTACACAAATCAACTATTTTTATGATTGTTTGCTTATCCATAAAACCAATTTATTTTTTAGTAAAGGTAACTACTTGTTCCCCCTCAGTTAAACCGCTTAATACTTCCACCAAACCTTCATCACCCCACAAACCCAATTCAACTGGCTTTTCTACCGGCTGACCGGCCACTAAGACCTGTACCGTTTTTTGACCATCTTTACTAATTACCGCACGTTGCAAGGTAACCAAAACATTTTCGCGATTAGCCGTAGTAATTGTTAAATTAGCCGTCATACCCGGTTTAATCGCCTCTTTATTGTCATCTAAAGTAACTTTGGTTTTATAATAAACCACGTCCGAAATTTTGGTAGCGGCCGGATCGATAAAAGTCACCTGGCCTTTAAAAGGAATATCTTCCCCAAATGCATCCAAAGTAATATCCACCGATTGACCAACTTTTAATTTAGCCACGTCCGATTCTGGAATGTTAACTTCAATTTCTAAGTTGCTATTACCCATCATAACTAACACCGGGTTGGTTTGTGAAACTTGATCACCTACCTCGTAATTCTTTTTGGTGATTACCCCATCAATCGGCGCCCGAATAATCGTATCTCCTAAATTAGCCTGCGCTTGTAGCAACTGCGCACGATAATAATCCACATCGTATTGCTTAGCCGGAGCTTGTTTTTGAGCCAACTGAGCCTGGGCATAAGCCAAGGCTGCCTGTTGCGTTTTAATTTGACTTTCATACGAAGCCGCACCGTTAACCAAAGTCGCCCGAGCCGTTTCTACCGCCGTTAGATTAGCATTAGTATTACCTTGTTCGGTAGTAATTTCGGTTTTGATGGTATCCTTTTTGCTTTGGGTATAAGTACTATTAAGAATGATTGAATCGGCCACTTCAAAAGAATTACTTAATAAAATTGTCAACTGATTTAAGGCTTCCTTGGTAGCGTTAACTGCCGCAATAATATCTAAATCATTTCTAGTGCTAGCCGCCGTGGTATAAAAATTTTTGGCCGAAATTAATTTGCTATTGGCTAAACTGTAACCAGGCGAAATATTGTTATACAAACTAGTCTGCATAACATTTAAATTGCTGATATTATTAGTATCAATTAAATCTTTATAAACCGTATTCAAGGCCACGGCCGCCGCAAAATTGGCATTATTTAAAGCGTCTAATACTTTGTTACGAGAGGTGACTAAATCCTGATCACGCTTACTCAATAAAGTATCCAAAGCCGCTTGTTCTTTGGCCACGCTTTGTTCGTAAATTTTAATATCTTCGGCGGCTGTACCGGCCAAAACTTTAGTCAAATTAGCTTGCGCCGCCATTACCGAAGCCACTAACGAACCATTTTGTAACTGCGCTAATTCTTGTCCGGCTTTAACTTTGTCACCCACTTTGACATTTAATCTAGCCAACCAACCAGAATTTTTAAAATTTAAATTAATTTCCGTAGCGCTTTGTACTTCGCCAGTAGCCGTTACGGTTTGAATAATATTAGCTCGTTTAACCGGCTCCGTAGTATATACTACTGTGCTCTTGCCGGCGGCTAACCAAAAATAGCCGATAATCAATATAACAATTACCGCGCCAACCCAAAACCATTTGTTTTTAAACACTTTTACCATACTCATAAATTTTATTAAAAATTATAATATTATTTAATTACTATAGCACTTTTAGCCCAATTTGGCCAGTTATTTTTTCTTAGTTTTAGCCTTGGCTAAATGCGAACGATACTGGGCTGGGATGATTTTTGGGCCAAACTTTTTCATCATATAATTTAAAAAACTTTCCAACTCTGTGGCTTTAACCAAAGCAATTAGTTTATCAAAACGACTAAATACTAGCAGTTTATCACCACTTCGCAAACGCAAAGCTTGGCGCAATTCGTTAGGAATAACAATTTGTCCCCGCTCGCCCAAGGTGGTCACACCATAGCACTGGGCATCAAGGTGTCCGCTGATTTTTTTGTTCATATGGTTTAATATGATTAGTATGATTTATCATATTTAGTATAACATTGGCCAAGACTCTTTGTCAAATAAAAAACCGGCATTAAATATTAACGCCGGTGATTCGGGGAAAATTTAGGGTTTAGCCTTTATTAAGGCTTCCCCACAATGATAGCAGATAATACTGCCATCGGGCATTTGGTACTCAAAATGCCTCTGACAGCTGTTTGCCTTATCCTGCTTACCATCCCCTGTTGTTTGATTGTTTTTAATCAATTTGTTTACCTCCTTGGTAAAATAAAAAAGCCTACAGGCTTTTAAAGTGAAAATATTATAGCAAGCAAATTAATTATTGTCAATAGCTGGAACTAATTATTAACTAAAAACAAAGATCAAGAAATACTCACCGAAAACCGACCGGCACCGTAGGTATTGTGACTATCCGGAGCACTCCGAACCAAGCTGACCCGCGCATCGCTACGATATAAATAGGCGTACAGCACGTCACCAGATTTTTTAAAACAACTATCAAGTAAATAACAACCCCTATAACCATATTCTCTTTCCCCGCTCTCAATCATTTGTTTACTTTGCACTAAGTGACTTAAGCCATAAACTAGCCAGGATTCTGGAGTTAAACCTTGTTCACCTTTATACTGAGGGTCGGTCTGGAGTTGTCTAAGATACTTCTTGGGTATTTGGTTAGCTTCTGGTTGCTGGCGTTTAGCTATGATTTTACCTTGACCTTGATCTGGAAGGTCGGGCAAGTCTTCAAGTAGTAGGACTTGCCAGGCTTGGGTGGCTAGGAGTTGTTTTTTGGTTTTACCTTGATGAGTAATTTTGGAGTATTCTTGAGGGAAATATACTAAATCTCCCGTGGCTTCGGCTTGGATATAATATTTAGCACCATTATCATAAATAAACTTTTTACCAATCTCTTTATCAAGCCCCAAAGGTTTATTTTGGGTGTCTAGGAGCTCACCTCGCTGATGATATTCCGTTAGGGCCTTGTCATAAGCCTCTATTAGGGAGCTAATTGGCAAGCCGAAAGGAACAAGAACTAACTTAACAAAGCCTTGTGGGATTTTGGTTTCTAATAACTTACGTTTTTCTAGCATCATTTCTTCAATCTGTTCTAGGGTGGGTATGGGGTATTCTTTGTTATCGATTGCTTCAATACCTAATTCACCAGTGGAGAGAGGTTTTGCTAAGCCAGCCTTAATAAGAAGGTTTTTCTGAAATTCATATTGGGCTTTAAGGTTTTCTCGGGTTAATTCGGGGGTTTCTAGCCAGAGTTGGTTTTGGAGGTCTTGGAGGGTTTGGTTCAGGTTGGATTTAATGTCTCTGATGAAAATAAGATCCTCGGATTTTTTAGAGTTTAGATTTCTAATTTTAGTAAATTCCAAATCAAACTCTTTTTTAAGCGCTTTGGTGGATTCTAGTTTAGTTGTAAGTTTGGGACAAAGTCTGGGCATATAAATTTATTTATTTTACCTTATCACCATCCCAGATTATAACATTATTATTACCATAACCCGCAAAAATCCGACCATCAGCCAAAACCTGCAAAGTATAGACCGATCCGTGGTCATTGGTAACCTTAGCACTAGAAAGTGTTTCAATGTTACGATAAATACCCGCTTGGTCTTGTTCCCAAATTTTAACCGTGTAATCCCCGCCACCAGAAACAATCCGACCATCGGGCAAGACTTGCAAATCTCGTACAGAATTTCTGTGACCAAAAAAAGATTGAGTTAATTGGTATTTACCTTTGGCATCTTGATCCCATATTTGAATGTCGCCTTGCAGAGTGCCCGAAACGATCCGACCATCGGGCAAGACTTGCAAAACCAGAGTGAAGAGATCTTGGTTATCAATTTCTTGTAATCTATCATACTGATTCCAACTGTCCTGATGCAAAATATTGATTTTACCATTGCTAAAAAAGATCTGACCGTCCGGTAAAGTTTGCAAGGTCAGCACATGACCTCCCGACCCGGCAATACCCTGGGCCTGATAATATTGACCCTGACTGTCTTTATCCCAAATTTCAATACCACCATTACTAATCCCGGCAACAATTCGACCACTAGGAAAAACCTTAAGTGTTTGTACATAACCCTGCATATGTTCTCTAATAATCTGCGAAGTTTCAACCAAACCATAAATATTCCGATCCCAAATCTTCATAGTCCCATTACTAGCGGCCGAAACAATATTACCATCAGGTAAAACCTGCAGGGCTGAAACTGAGTAACGCTCCGAAAAAGTTTGCTTCTCTTTATACCGACTAGGAAGATTTAGCTCCCACTCCCAAAGCTTAATAGTACCATCGCCGCCACCAGAAACCAACCGTAGTCCACCATGTAAAACCTGCAAAGCTAACACTCCATTACCGTTTCCTTCAAGAACCTGCTCTTCATGATAATTATTTTTGTTTTCTACAGAAGTTAGTTCTCTGTAATAAAAATCTTTCCAATCAACTGTTACCATAATTTCTTGGATACTTTTCAAGGTCGACTCCAATTGATTTTTTATTTGCCTAACCAAAACTAAATCATCTGATTTTTTAGAATCTAAATTTTTAATTTTGGTTAATTCCAAATCAAACTCTGCTTTGAGTTGTTTGAGGGAGGCTAGCTTGGTTGTAAGTTCGGGGCAAAGTTGGGGCATACAAATTTATTTAAAGAATACTTACTGCAAAGCGGGTGGCACCGATAGTCCAGGAATCGTTCGGGCTCTTCCGATCCAAAGTGACCGACATATCGCCATGGCCAGGGTAGGCTGTCGGCACATAACCAGTTTCTTTAAAATAACTATTAACCATAATACAGCCTCTATAGTAATCTTGCCGGCTATCAATTATTTGGCGTCCTTCTTTTAAATAATCTAAACCATAAACTAGCCAGGATTCTGGGGTTAAGCCTTGTTCGCCTTTATACTGAAGGTTGGTTTGGAGTTGTTTAAGATAGTCATTGGGTGATTGGTTAGCTTCTGGTTGCTGACGACCATTAACGGTTTTGCCCTTGCCTTTATCTGGAATATCGGGCGAGTCTTCAAGCATTAGAATTTGCCAAGCTTGAGTAGGTAAAAGTTCTTGCTTAGTTTTACCTTGATGAGTAGTTTTTGAGTATTCTTTGGGGAAATATACTAGCTCTCCTGTGGCTTCGGCTTTGACCCATCCGGTATAATCATGGATAGGTTTTGCATTAAACTCAAAATGTAGGAATTGGGCATCATATAAACAGCCTTGTTTGTGGCATTCGATTAAGGCCTTGCTATAAGCCTCTATTAGGGAACTAATTGGCAAGCCAAAGGGAACAATAATTAGTTTAACAAAGCCTTGTGGAATTTTGGTTTTCAAAAATTCTTTATTTTTTAAGATAAAAAACTCTATTTGTTCTAGAGTTGGTATGGGGTATTCCCGCTTATCAATTGCTTCAATACCTAATTCGCCAGTGGAGAGGGTTTTTAGGAGGTTGTTTTTACGGAGAATGTCTACTTGGGCTTCATACTGGGCTTTAAGGTTTTCTGGGGTTAGTTCGGGGGTTTCTAACCAGAGTTCGTTTTGGAGATCTTGAAAAGCTTGAGAGGCTTGTTCTAATTTAATCTTAGCCTCCCTAACCAAAACTAAATCCTCTGGTTTATTAGGACTTAAACTCTGAGCTTTGGTTAATTCCAAATCAAACTCTTGTTTGAGTTGTTTGAGGGGGGCTAGTTTGGTAGTGAGTTCGGGGCAAAGTTGGGGCATATAAATACTATAAAAATTTGACTGATGTTTAGCAGTTAAGCTTTGTCTATCTTAACAAAAACCCATACTTTTTACAACCGACCTAAACCCCAGATAACCATCCTTAGTCCGACAACCAATCTAAGTTCTATTGGGTGTTTTTATTATTATTTATATTTAACGCGGGCAGAACCACCCTGGGTCTGGGTGACAATTGAACGTCAAGGATTAATTCACTACATATCCTAAGTAGCAACTAGTGAATTTGTCACCCAGCAGTTTTGGTTCTTTTGCTGCCAAAAGAACAAGAAATAATAAGGAGAATGTTCTGCTGAGAAGTAATCACTTCTGGAGTAATAGTGACAAAATTAATTAATCCGGATTCCTGGTCAAGCCAGGAATGACAAAGGGGCTAGATTCCGGCTCGTAGGCCGGAATGACAAAAAATACGTAAATAATAAAACAAAAAATTGGACTAAACTGTTAGTCCAATTAGGCCTTAACTAAGCTTTCAACAGCTAAAAAGGTAAACTTAAATTAACTGAGGATTTTAAATCTTTAGTCGTAAAATCAACTGGCACTTTAATTTTATTTTTACTAAAAAAATCTTGGTAAAAAACTTCTTTATTCTTTAAACCATATTCATACAATTCTTTGGTTACTTTAACATCGTCCGTGCAATATTTGACTAATTCTTTTAACTTCCCTTCTGCAAAATATTTAACTGCATCTAAACCAGAACCACTTTTACCATAGCCCAAAGTAGCCTGCGCTAATGATTCCAGCTTCAAGCGAAAGCCGGCCGCTTTTTGCACTTCTTCAAATAAATCTAAGGCCGGCAAACGACTTAATTGACCCGAATAAGAATTTTGCAAAACCGGCAAATCAAAATGGTTAATATTATAACCAATCAACCGCTCGCTGTGTTCCAACAACGGCCAAAGTTTAGCTAATTCTGATTCAAAAAAATGTTCATAGGTATTAGTTTCATACCGATAAATTACCACTACCGACAAACGCAAATCTGACGGATTTTTCTTTTCCGCCGAGAAGATATCCCGAGTTTCAATATCAAACACGATTTCTTTAGACATAATAAAAATTAAAATTATTTTTGTAATTGCCCAGCCACGTAACCCGAGGCCCAAGCCCAAGCTAAATTATAACCGCCTAACGGACCATCAACATCCAAAATTTCACCCGCCAAATATAAACCGGGCACTTTAATTGATTCCAAAGTTTTAACCTTAACTTCGGCGGCCGGCACGCCACCCACGCTAAATTCGGCCTCCTGCCAACCGCGAATGCCACTTACTTTTATTTCATAAGCAGTCAAATTGTCTATTAACCATTTTGTTTGTGCCTGACTCAAATCTTTAACTAATAAATTTGGTTCAATTTTTAAAACTTTTAACAAAGCCACTGGCACTTTAGGCGGCCAAAAACCCAATAAGCTTTTCTCTAAAGTTTGTTCGGGACGCTTTTGCCACCGGGTAAATAATTTAGTTTTAACTTGAGCTACGGTTTGCTCCGGAAAAAAATTTAAAACAATAATAATTTTGCTTTGAGAATTTTGCTGTAAGGCTTTCGCAATGGGCCGACTGATTTCTAAAATTGCCGTGCCGGACAAACCGTAATCCGTAAACATTACATCATTAATAGTTTGCGCCACGGGCTGACCAGCAATTAAGCAGGTTACGGCTAAATTAACTTTAGTTTTTTGCAATAATTGCGATAAAGAATTTTTTGCCACCACTGGCACACCAGCGCAAGTAACCGGCACTATCTGGTGCCCCAAACTTTGCGCCAAATCATAACCCGAGCCATTAGCCCCTAAGGCCGGATAGGTTTTACCGCCGGCGGCTAAAATTACTTGCTCGGCTATTATTTCCTCTTTTCCTTCTGGCGTGGTTGTTAATAGACTAAATTGTAAACCAGTTTTTTTAAGCTTTTTAACTTCCGTTTGTAATAAAAATTTAACGCCTAACCGCTTAGCTTCATCAACTAATAATTCTACAATTGTTTTAGCTGAATCAGTCACCGGATAAATTTTACCGCTATTATTTTTAACTTCTTGATAAGTTTCAATCCCCAACTCCGCAAAAAAATTTATCAACTGAGTATAACCAAATTGCTCAAACACTGATTTAATTACCGTAGTCTCACCCTGATAATAACGCTCGGGATTTTGAGCAAGCTTAACATTAGCCAAATTGCAACGTCCCGCGCCGGTAATTAACACCTTGCGACCCAAAGCAAAAGTCCGCTCTAGCACTGCTACGGTTAAATCCGGTTGGCGACGTTTAGCGGCAATTGCTGCCACTAAACCACTGGCGCCACCGCCAATAATTACTAAGTTAAATTTTTTAACTGCCTTAACCATAAACTCAAATGATATTTTTATCTGGCGACTGTTTCAGTTTAGCACAATCCCCTGGTTGTGACAAAAATTACCCCCAAAAAAAAGCAACCAATTATTGGTTGCTTAAAAAAATACGATTATTTAGAGAAGACCGCTGCTACTCTAGTGGGATTACTCCCACAGGATAGCGGTTTTTTTGGCTGGCGCATAGCCGCCAATTTATTTTTAACCGCGACGGTGGTTCGCTTTTTGGCAAACAACCACTTTCGCACTTGACCGTTACGGCCACACCGATTATATATCTTATAATCTCGATCTAATTGGAAGGTCTTGTTTTTCAGTAACAAGCCGACCGTTGGGTATTCGACTTCCCAAGCCTGAACCTTACGATCCTCTTTAGGAATGTAAAGTTCATAATTTTCCCGCTCAACCATTTCTCCCTTGCTGGCGAAATAAGCTGCCAAGGAATTATTAACCTCAGGCGAAGCTATTACAATAAACCATTGATACACTTTTTCACCCATTAGACGAACCTCCTTTGAATAAACTTATGTATTTTGTTTATACACCATTTTTCAGCTTTTGTCAATACTTTACCCGCAACTATCATTCTTGCATCCTAACTAGCCTAATCAATTTTTTTAAACTTAACGGCAATAATCGGCTCGTAATTATGATTATACTGATCCGTAATTTTTAATTGCTCGCCTTTCAAAATTTTATTAACCGCCAAATCACTTAAAATTAACTCATCGGATTTTAAATCTTGACGAAATTTGTCTAAATCCTCCAACTCCCGCGAAAAATCCTGCCAGACTTGGTTTTCTAAAGTTTTTTTCTTTTCTTTAATTACTTTATACTGTTCCGTAACTTCGTGATAAGCGGGCGAACTGGCCAAAGCATCTTTAAAAGATTTACGAATGTCTTTTTGTTGACGTTTGTTTTCTTGCATCCGCAAAAAAATTTCATTTAATTCCGGCATGTGATTTTGTTTTTAAGAGTAAAAAATTGCGCCCCAAGTTTTGAGGTGCCTAAACATTATAGCAGATTTTTTAAAAAATAAAAAAGCGGAAGACTTTAATGCCTTCCGCTGATGGTTTTTGTTTAGTTTATTTTTGAGCGGCCTCAAGAACTTTCTTAGCTTCCGCTAAGCCAGTTTGATGCCTTTCACAAGTTTCTATCATCAATCTTCCCACCATTAAATAGTCAACTAAGGGATCATTTGTGTTACAATTGGGGTTATAACAATCCCTAGCATCCTTACCGTTTGACGGATCAAAATACCGAACTATTACACCGTTAACTGTGACAGCACTCATAATCGCACCTCCTTTGATGCACATGATTTTTAATTTATTTAACCAATAAACAGATTATACCTCTTAACACTATAAATATATTGTACCGCCAAGGGGAATCGAACCCCTGTTACCAGGATGAGAACCTAGCGTCCTAACCACTAGACGATGGCGGCAAAATTAAAATAAATATTACTCTTTTATTATGTATTTAACAATACCAATCTTGATTATGTAAGTTACTTCCTTGATTAACTTCAAAATAGCCAAATTTATTAACACGCTCAATAAATAAACTAGCACCCATGCAAATAAAGAAGATGGTCTAAGTATAACTTTTATTTTTTGCTTGTTATTGTCAGAAATAGTTTTATAATTATCACGCCCACTCCACCAACTCGTAGAACTCGCATTCAAATCTATTTGATATGTTGATGTCGACCAAAAAAAATGATCCGAAGAGGATGTCACTGACCCGAATAATTCAGCGAGACGACCCGTAGAACTCGCGTTCAAATATATTTGATATGTTGATGTTGATAGTGAAAAATAATTACTAGAGGATGCCGAGGGTAGATTTTGCACACCCCCCCAATCACAAAACATTGAACGACAAGTATAAGTACTAGAACACCAAATTTTTTCAGCGACTTTATCAATATCCTTAATTCTAATATTCCTTGAAAGTATTTTTTCTTTTGAGTATACTGGGGTAGTAGTTACACCATCATAACCGCATTCAACAACGCTACCGTCGTGAACACTAGCTATTCCAGATTTACTAACGTAAACATAAAGATTGTAGGGCATAGATTCACTTACAATATTACTCTTTGATAAAACATTTAAGATATTACCTTTAGATAAAAAATCATTTTTTACAAACTCTAATTGTTTTGTATTAACCCTTAAAAGACCTGAGGTCTCCTCCAAAAGCATCACGGGAAAATTAAAAATATAGAAAGTAACTATGATTGGAAATAATACTAGCAAAACTGGCGCTATAGCAAAAAGTGCAAATCTTTTAATCAACTCACTATTAATACTCATAAAGTTTAATAATATAAAAAAATAAAAAATTTACTCCACTTTTTTAAATTCTTCAAGTAGCTCGCGTTGCCGACGATTTAAATGCTTGGGCACTTTAACTACCGTTTCCACTAAATGATCCCCGCGGCCAAACCTTTTTAATTTTGGCACCCCCTTACCCGCCAAACGAAAAATAGTGCCAGCTTGCGTGCCTTCGGGAATAGTTAATTTAATCGGACCATCAACGGTCTCTATTTCTATTTTATCGCCCAAAGTCGCCTGAATAATATTTAAATTAATTTTTGAATAAATATCATCTCCCTGACGGTTAAATCTCGGATCCGCTTCCACTTGTACTAAAATATACAAATCCCCCGGCTGGCCTTTTTTACCCACCGCTTCCCCTTCGTGTGGCAAATGAATGGATTGTCCTGTAGAAATTCCCGCCGGAATTTTAACCTTAATTTTTTTAGTTTCTCTAACCACTCCCACTCCATGGCACTGGACACATTTTTTTTCAATTTGTACACCTTCGCCCTGACAAGCATCACAAACCGCATAAGCCTGAAAATTGCCTAAAATTGTCCGTTGAATCCTACCCACTCGGCCTTGGCCGCCACAAGTCGGGCAAGTTTTTACTTTGCTACCCGGCTCCGCGCCACTACCCGCGCAATGCTCACAATTAACATTTTTTGGTAAATCAAAAGTTTTTTCCACGCCAAAAACCGCTTCAATAAACGGCAAACTAATTTGCACTTGCATGTCCCGACCTTTGGGTGTTTGTTTTTTACCGCGACCGCCACCCTGATTGCTAAAACCAAAAAAATCGGAAAAAACGTCACCCAAGTCTCCAAAATCAAATTGCGCCCCATCACCAAAAGGATTGCCACCGCCAAAACCACCTGACTGTTGCTGGGCGCGCGAAAAATCTTGCCAGGAAAAACCGCCACCACCGGAACCACCTTGGTTACCACTACCAAAATTAGCGCCGAACTGATCATATTGTTGGCGTTTTGAAACATTACTCAAAACTTGGTAAGCTTCGTTGATTTCTTTAAACTTGGCCTCATTACCACCTTTTTTATCCGGGTGGTGTTGATGGGCTAGCTTGTGAAAAGCTTTTTTGACTTCGTCTTGAGTGGCGTTTTTGGTAACACCCAAAACTTCGTAATAATCACGGGACATAGTAAAAGTAAAAGGTAAAAATCAAAAATTAAAATGACAACCTAAATTTTGCCTTTTGAATTTTCAATTTTGAATTAACTCGTTTTAAACCCAATTTCCTTGTCTAAAGAAGATTCCGCTTCGGTTACCACCCCAAATTGTGCTTCGTATTTTTTTAAATTATCTTGCAAAGCGGCGATCATCCGTTTAAGATGACCGGGGTTAGTAATTATTTTAGCACAAACTCGGCCAGTTGGTGGAGCAATGTTAAAAAAATTCAGATAAAATTCCTCTTTATTGTGGCTAATCTGCATCGCATTAGCATATTCCGCACCCGCTAAAGCGTCTTGAATTTTTATTTCTTGGTTTGGTTGATTTGGTTGTGTCATAAAAATTTATTTAAAAAATTTAATTATTAATTGACGATTTTTAAAGGCTTCTTTTTTACAACAAGGCAAGGTAACTAATTGGTATTTTTGTCTCATCTTTAACAAAGCGTAATCTTTTGCTTCTTTTGTACCATACCCGCGCCTTAGTGCCTCCTGATACATAATCTTAACCCCGGCCAAAGTTAAAAACTTAAAAGCTTCAGCATTCTTTACAACTTCAGCCTCCAAAGATCTAGTTTTAATTTTATTATGATGGGCCTTAATGGCATTTAATACTTTAGCTTTAAAACTTTTATCAACCAAAAACTTTTCTAAAAAGTTAGCCGCTAATTTGGCACTTTTAAAATCATGATTTTTTTGTTGCCTTAATTGTTCACCAAACTGTAAATGAGCTAAATACAAAGCCGTCAAAACCACCTTTTTATCAACCGCATAGCACTTAAATAACTCTTTGGCCTTGCTAACGGCTATTTTTGTCAAAGCCCAGGCTGGCGCCCGATTTTTTTTCGTCTGCCGCTTCATATATTCTTTGGCGGCCTTAACAATATCTTTTTTCATATTTTACAACCCAAGAGGCGGGTCAAAACCCGCCTCTACTGAGTTAATAATTACTTTTTTACTTCTTCGTATTCCCCTTCAACCGTACCAGTTTTGGCCTGATCATTACCGGCTGGCTGTTCGGTTTGACCACCGGGTTCACCACCAGCCTGTTGATCGGCTTGGCCGGCCGAGGTAGCGCCTGGTTGCTGACTCTGAGCATACATTGCTTGACCAATTTTTTGCAAAGTTTCGGACAAACCTTGAAAATTGGTTTTAATCAATTCTTTATCAGAACCATCTTTTACTTTCTTTAAATCTTCAATTTTATCCATTACCTCTTTACGTAATTCCGGCGTTACTTTATCGCCTGCGTCTTTTAAAGCTTTTTCTGCCGTAAAAATTAAATTTTCCGCTAAATTTTTCTGCTCAATTAATTCTTTTTTAGTCTTATCTTCTTCGGCGTGTAATTCCGCATCCTTTTTCATTTTTTCCACTTCCTCTTTTGACAAACCGGTAGAAGCCGTAATGGTGATATGCTGTTCTTTGTTAGTGGCCTTATCTTTGGCTTTGACATTCAAAATGCCGTTGGCATCCAAATCAAAAGCTACTTCTACTTGTGGCATACCCCGAGGCGCTGGCGGAATGCCATCCAAAATAAAGCGACCTAAAGTTTTGTTATCACCAGCCATTGGCCGTTCACCTTGCAAAATATGGATCTCTACTGAAGTTTGATTATCAGCCGCCGTAGAAAATACTTGAGCCTTGGAAGTAGGAATAGTGGTGTTTCTTTCAATCAACGGCGTAGCCACGCCACCCAAAGTTTCAATTCCCAGAGTTAACGGCGTAACATCCAACAATAAAACATCACGTACTTCGCCTTGCAAAACCCCGGCTTGTACCGCGGCCCCTAAGGCGACTACTTCATCCGGATTAACCGAAATATTTGGTTTCTTGCTAAAAAACTTTTCTACTGTTTGCATCACCAAAGGCATTCTAGTCATACCGCCAACCATTACTACTTCATCAATATCTGAAACTTTTAAACCAGCATCATTTAAAGCCTTTTTAACTGGCTCCAAAGTAGCTTGCACTAATTCACCAACCAATTCTTCTAACTTGGCTCGTGATAATTTAATCAACAAATGTTTTGGCCCCGTGGCGTCAGTGGTAATGAACGGCTGATTAATTTCTGTTTCCATCGCTGTGGACAATTCAATCTTGGCTTTTTCGGCCGCTTCTTTAACGCGCTGCAAAGCCAAAGGATCACTGGCCAAATTTATGCCGGTTTCTTTACGGAATGTTTCAATTATCCAATTAATCAATTTTTGATCAAAATCATCGCCACCTAAATGAGTATCACCATTAGTCGCCTGCACTTCCACGGTGTCGGCCGTAACATTTAAAATAGAAATATCAAAAGTTCCACCACCCAAATCATAAACGGCAATTTGTTGATCTTTTTTCTTATCAAAACCATAAGCCAAAGCGGCGGCGGTTGGTTCGTTAATAATCCGTTTGACAGTTAAGCCGGCAATTTCTCCTGCTTCTTTAGTGGCCTGACGTTGCGCATCATCAAAATAAGCCGGCACCGTAATTACGGCTTCGGTCACTTTATCACCCAAACGACTTTCCGCATCCGCCTTAATCTTTTGCAAAATCATCGCCGAAACTTCTTGCGGTGTATATTCTTTGCCGTTCATTAAAATTTTAACTCCCACTCCGGATTGTACAATTTTATAAGGCGCTACTTTTAAGTCACGTTGCACTTCGGGGTCTTCCCAACGCCGACCAATTAAACGCTTAATGGAATAAAGAGTGTTTTCCGGATTAACCACCGCTTGACGTTTAGCTAATTGACCAACTAAACGTTCGCCAGTTTTAGAAATTGCCACCACCGACGGCGTAGTACGCGCGCCTTCCGCATTTTCTAAAATTTTTGGCACTCCACCTTCAATTACCGCCACTGCGGAATTGGTGGTTCCCAAATCAATCCCAATTATTTTACTCATAGTCTTTTAGTTTATTATTATTTAATATTATTAACTTTGCCTCTATAAATTTTCGCTCGCCCCGTACCTTTTTTCAAAATCGGCCAACTCTTTAGTAATAGTAAGGCGAAGCCGATTCCGAGGAACCAAGACACCTCTTAATAGTACTCTCTTCGAAAAAGGTATGGGGTACCAATAATTTTACTCATAAATTTTCTTAATTATTTTTTAATTTATTATTAAATTAGTTGCTTATTTAATTTTGACAAATTTTTAAATTAGGACTAAGCTTTAAAACAAAGCAAAAGGAGGTATGATTATGACCTATTCTACAAAACAAGAAATCGAAAAAGAACTAATTAGATTACTGACCGACAAACTCCCCAAACAGGACGAACTTTTCAAAAACAATCCTATTGACCAGCGCCAAATTTTACCAGAGACTACCCTAATTGATTTGGGTTTAGACTCATTAGCCCTAATAGAACTACAGGATGATATTGAGCTGATTTTTGAAATTAAGCTAGATTCCTCAGATCAAGAAATATTTTGGAGCCATGTCACTTGGTCGAAGCTAATTGATCTTATTTACCAAAAGATCAACTTGCCGGCTCGGGTGTAAAAAACCGTTTTTGACTCAGCACTGGACAAATTTGTTCAGTGCTTTTTTAAAGAACAATATTTTGACTAACTGAAATAAAAGCGCTACACTTTAAACTAGTAATAATTAACCAACAAACTTATGAAAAAACCCTCAAATATTGAATATGCTAGCGCTTTAAAGGAAACCGGCCTATACGAGCTCGGCTCTTATTTTTTGCAAACTTTTGGCGAAATCTCTGAAGAAAACAACACTGCTTTAGGTGATATCAGGCGCCCCCTCGCTTATGAAGAAAAACTTTTTTTAATGAGCAAGCCAGCAAAAGAAAGCAAGGACTTAATCATTAGTTATCTACAAGAATCCGCCGAAAATAAGGATCCAAAGACTCAAACTAAAATTAACAACACTATTCAGCAGCTAAAAAAATATCTTGTACGTTTTGAAAAGGACATGCTGTGTCTTGACTTACTTAATCCCAAAAAACTAGTTTAGCTGTAACGGATAGACAAAAAATTTTTTCTACCCATTTCAACTGCCCCGGTTATTCTAGCCGGGGCGGCTTTTTATTTTTTATTAACCTTAATCTTGATACTTTTAAGCTTTGCTTCAACTGCCTTAGGAATTTTAATGGTCAATAAACCTTTATCAAATACCGCTTCTGCCTTTTCACCAATTACGGAAGTAGGCAAAGCAATCGTTCGGTGAAAACTACCGGTTCTAATTTCTTTGCGATAATAATTTTTTTCTTCCACTTCACTCTTTTTTTCTTGCTGCCCTTTAATAGTCAAAATACCATTCTCAATCGCAATATCCACTTTATCCGGATTAATACCGGCTAAGGCGGTTTCTACCATCACACAATCTTTAGTTTGATAAACATTAACAGCGGGCACAAAAGCCTCCAAACGAGGCCAAGTCAACATATTGTCCCAGGCTTTGTCAATTTCGTCCCAGGGCTCAATTGACGGAGTCCATCTAACAATTGCCATATTTTTGTTAATTATTTATTAAACTTTTGCAAATTTGCAAAAGCGCTTACTTTATAATTTTTACTTTAGCCGGAACCAACACCTGATTATGTAATAAATATCCCGGTTTTAACTCTTCAATAATCTGTTGACTAACTCCCGGCTTTTCTTCCATCGCTACCGCCTCATGAAATTCGGGATTAAACGGCTCACCCAAAGTCTTAATTTCGGTAATGCCTAATTTAGCAAAAAAATCTTTAAACTGGTTTTTAATTTGCTCTAGCCCTTTCACCCATTCATCACCCTTTCTTTCTTCGGGCAAATGTTGCCAGGCTACTTTCAAATTATCGTAAACCGGCAATAATTGCGCCAGTAAAGAAGCATTAGCAAACTGAATCATTTCTCCTTGTCTTTTTTCTGTTTCTTTTTTTAAATTAGCATAATCCGCTCGCGCCCGTTGCCAACCAGCCAAATGTTCGTCAGCTTGCTTTTGCGCTAAAGCCAAGTCTTGTTTTAATTGCGCCAACTGGCTAACTAAATCAGCCTGATCAGAAATTTGTTCTGAATCATCCAATTGATCAGTGGTGGAATCGTTTAAATTCATAAATTAATTAATCTCAGGATTTAAATTTTGCAAAACAAATTTGATTAAAGCTAAATTACGATCATAATCCATTCTAACTGGGCCTAAAACTCCCAATACACCGGCTGACTGGCCAACTAATTGATAGCGACCCAAAATCATCCCGCAGGCTTCACTAAAAGGATTTTCTTGTCCAGCTAAAATCTGTACTTGACTAGCAACTCGACCAAACACCTTACTCATCGTATCATCAAAATGGTCAATCACCATAGAAACATTATAAACCACCTCTTGACGGCTAAATTCTGGCTGAGAAAATAAATTGGCCAAACCAGTATAATAAACGTCGTGCGGACCGAAACCAACTAAAATAGCATTTTGACTAACTTCCGCTAAATGCTTGGCTAAATCTTTTAAACCAACTTCTTTTTCGGATTTAACCCTGGCCAGCAACTGCTTTAAATCTTTCTTTACCTCCGCCGTCACTTCTTTATTAGCGACCAAATTTTTTAAATAATACTGCCAGCCATCTTCGGTCGGCAACCGGCCAGCCGAAATATGAGGCTGAAAAATCAATGCCTGGCTTTCTAGCTCCGCCATATCATTACGAATCGTCGCCGGACTTAATTCTTTAAAATACTTTTTAACCATAACTTGCGAACCAACTGGCTCGGCCGTGGCAATGTATTCTTTAATAATATAACGTAATAAATTTTGCAATCTTGCTTCCATATCCTTTAAATTCAAGGGTTTTACTAATTAGCACTCAAAGCTTTAGAGTGCTAATGTCATTATAAACCATCTAGCCAAAACCTGTCAAGACCCCCAAAATAAAGGATTATTTTAGAGAATATAACCAAATAAAAAACCCAAGTATCTTTCAACTTGGGCTATTTTTTGATTCTATTCTTCAATCTGAAAAGTATCAATACTTTCCAGCCTCTGCTGGGCCACCTGGCCCGCAGCGATTTTTTTGGTCAAGGAATCTTTATACTCCTGGACTCTTTTGGCTGCCGAAATTGGATCAGCCAAAAATGATTTGTGGACACTAAACCCACAAACCGAACAATTAACGAAATCAGCCGAACAAGCACTGGTTGTGCTGCCCTTGACCAATTCCCCTTTGTTACAGCATGGACATTTCATAGAAAAATCCTCCTTTTTATCAACCAATAATAGCAACAATCCTGACTTTTGTCAATGGTACATAAAAAAACCGCTGGTTTTTAATTTACCAGCGGCTAATAGTTAAAATATTCTACCCCACAAAATCCCCCCTCCTATCGGGATTATTCTTTTTACCAATGCGATCAATCCAGTTTTGGTGTAAAGTATAAACCCTACTGAATTGTTGTTTCAAATCCAGCTCCTTAAAAAATTCCTGAGCACAAAGATCGGAGCAAAAGGGAAAAGAAATTTCAACTGCTACCAAACAATTTATAGCGTGTCCCAGCTGTTCAACTGGGGTACCCAAAATAAATGCTTGATAAAAAGCCAACAAACGATTATGTTTGTCTTGGAACTCCTTCATGAACCTCTCCCGATCTTCTTGATTTTTAAAATGATAAGTAATCTTGGCGGCCGATTCACCCAATTCCCCTCTAGTCGGAATTAACTCCGTCAAACTAGACTGACGGGCCTCTAAATTTGGTTTACCAAAATACCTAGAGCTCATTTCAATCCCATTGGAGCCAGTTGAGGAATTTGGACAACCCAGCTGGAAACAATAATTTGAAGATTTCATGCAAGTCACCTCCTTTATAATTTTCTTATTTTTAACAAATTATCCCTAATTTGTCAATAACTCTAACCAATAAAAAAACCGGCGGCCAGCCAGTTTAGCTCTCAAGCTATTATTATTTCAATTCTCCAGCTGGTTCTAGGGTTTGATAGTAAACCGACTCATCAAAAATATCAACCTCGGCTGTAACCTCTGCCGCCAACCCGGCCGGCAAACTGCCTAACCAACTGGTTTGGATTTCTTTAGTCTGCCCGCTGGCTAATTCTTGAGTGGCCACATAATTAATCGCCGACAAACTACCACCGGTGCCATATTTAACAATAAACCCCACTTGCCAAAAATTGAAAATGGAATTATTGGTAACTTTAAATTTTACTCCCGTTAAAACCAAATCAGAACCATAGTTTTCTCGATTAACCGTCAAATCAGTAATTGTAAAACGTAGTCTTTCGTCTTGCCAAACTTTGGCCTGAGCGCGCCTGTGCCACTCCACCTTAATCATTTGAAAAGAAACTTCGGGGGCGTTGGTAATTTTTTCACCCAAACTAAAAATACTTTTACGCTCTTGCGGTAAAACAAAAGCAGTTTTTTTAGTTAACAAATTGCCACCGGATAAAAATTGATAGGTTACATAAGCCTCCCACTCCTCATTGGGATTATAAACTTCGGCTACTAAATCATATTTGCTGTTTTTGCCTCCCAAAACTTGCACAGCGCCCCATTGCAAAACCTTGGGTTGATGAGCCACGTGATAAGCTTGATAATTAACCAGATTATATCTTAACAAAGACATCTGTTCCAAGTAATTCCTTTCCGAAATTGCCAAAACAACCAACAAAATTGCCAAAGCTACCAAAATACAACTATCCAGACCAATCAAAAAATAAACCAAGATTTTTTTTAATCCGGCGCGATGATTCAAATACCAAAAGCTTAAATTAATCCGCCAAGTGGGCACTTGACTATTGCCATCCATAAATTTGTTAAATTACTAACAAAATCATTATACCATAAAAACCTCCAAGCAAGCCAGAATTATCCCCTTAACACCCGCCAAAAAATATGCTAAAATAAGCTTAGAAAATATCGGTTTCAAAACCGCAAAAAATTGCCTAAATTGTGGCTTAATTTTTAAGAACAATTTTTTAGTTTAACAATAATTATTCTATTTAACTTATGACTGCTAAAACCGCCAAAGAACCAAAAAATAAAAGTAATGCAGACCAAGAATACACGGCTAGCCAAATTACTGTTTTAGAAGGCTTAGACCCGGTGCGCAAGCGCCCCGGTATGTATATCGGCAACACCGCCAGTGAAGGCTTGCATCATTTAATCTGGGAAGTCGTTGATAACTCCATTGATGAAGCGATGGCCGGTTTTTGCCAAAATATTATCGTTAAATTAAATACCGATGGCACGGTTTCGGTGGCTGATGACGGTCGCGGTATTCCCGTGGATATTCATAAACAAACCAAGGTTTCGGCCTTAGAAACAGTCTTAACTGTTTTACACGCTGGCGGTAAATTTGGCCAAGGCGGCTATAAGGTTTCGGGCGGCTTGCATGGGGTCGGCGTTTCGGTAGTTAACGCTTTGTCAGAATACCTTAAAGCCGAAGTAATGCGCGATGGTCAACTTTGGCAACAAGAATACAAACGAGGCAAGCCTCAAGGCAAAGCTAAGGTGGTTGGCAAGGCCAAAGGCACCGGCACAATTATTACTTTTAAACCCGACGCGGAAATCTTTTCCGTTTTAGATTTTAATTTAAAAACCATTTTAGATCATCTACGCCAACAAGCCTATTTAACCAAAGGTATTCGTTTAACAATAATTGATGAAAGAATTAAAGATAAAAAATTAAATTATCAATTTTATTTTGAAGGTGGCATCGCTTCTTATGTTAGACATTTAAATATTAACAACGAGGCTCGGCACGAAAATGTTTACTACACCGAAAAAGAAGCCGAAGGCGTTAAAGTAGAAATTGCCTTACAATATACTACCGATTTTAAAGAAGAAGTTTTTTGCTTTGCTAATAATATTTTTAACCCCGAAGGCGGTATGCATTTATTAGGCTTCCGTTCGGGTTTAACTAGAATTTTAAATAACTACGCTCGCAAGCAAGGCTACCTTAAAGAAAAAGATGACAACTTATCTGGTGAAGATGTCCGTGAAGGTTTGACCGCAATTATTTCCGTCAAAATAAAAGACCCACAATTTGAAGGCCAGACTAAAGCCAAACTAGGCAACACCGAAGCTCGTAGCGCCCTGGAAGCCGTGATGAATGACACTTTTGCCACTTTTTTAGAAGAACACCCCAAAGATGGCCAAGCCATTTTAGAAAAATGTATTTTAGCTTCCCGGGCTCGTTTAGCGGCTCGCGCCGCCCGAGAAAGCGTCTTGCGTAAAGGGGCACTTGAAGGCTTGTCTTTACCCGGCAAATTATCCGACTGCTCCACTCGCGACGCCGCCGAAGGTGAATTATTTATTGTGGAAGGAGATTCTGCCGGTGGTTCGGCTAAACAGGGTCGCAATCGTAGTTTTCAGGCTATTTTACCTTTACGGGGAAAAATCTTAAATGTTGAACGCGCCCGCCTGGACAGAATGTTGGCCAATAACGAACTACGCTCTCTAATTATCGCCTTAGGCACCAATATCGGCGAACAATTTGATATTAATGCTTTACGTTATCACAAAATTGTTTTAATGGCTGATGCGGACGTTGATGGCGCACATATTCGCACTTTATTGCTAACCTTATTTTATCGTTATTTTCCAGATTTAATTAAAGGTGGCTTTTTATACTTAGCCCAACCCCCACTTTATCGCGTTCAGGTTGGCCGAGATGCTCGCTATGTTTATAATGATGAGGATTTAGAAAAAATTAAACAGGAACTAGTAGCCACTCATGGCGCCACTAAACTAAAACGAGACGTAATGGTCAAATCTGAAGCCGAAGCCACCGAAACTCCAGCCGAAGAAAACGAAGGCTTAGAAAAAGTAGAAGCGGTTGGTGGGGTAAAAGTTAATATTCAACGTTACAAAGGTTTAGGCGAAATGAACCCCGAACAACTTTGGGAAACTACCATGAACCCCGAGACTCGCCTGCTTAAACAAGTAACTATTGATGATATCCAAGGGGCTGATGAAATTTTTGACATTCTAATGGGCGCCGAAGTCGCTCCTCGTAAACACTTTATCCAAACTCACGCTAAATCCGTTAAAAATTTGGATATTTAATCAGCTATTTTGTTCAATAAAAAAATCCTCACAGTTTCTGTGAGGATTTTGTTTTTACAACTTATTTTTTGACTTCAAAGGCTTTGAAGGCTCGGAGCAAAAAATACGAATCACTCCTTCATGTTTAGACACGCAATAATTTCCTTCAAACACCTGTCCAAATTTTTCTTCACGATCGATAGCAACAACCATACCGGACATCTCCCAGGAATCTTTTGATCTATCTAGCGGCCCTAAATTCTCCAAATAAACCATAAATTCTTGATCGCTAACCATAATCGAAAGACTTCTTTTGTGAACAGTAAAACGCAAAACCTTACCATCCATAATTCCACGTTCAAGATCATATTTTCCTGGACCTTTGACAATGGCGAAATTAGCTATAAATTTACGCCGCTGCCCTTGTCTTATCGTAGACCATGCCATAACGGCACCTCCTGATTTTTAAATTGACAGCTACACAGCCATCGTTATCTCAAAATTTTGAGACCACCCAGACATAACGCCTAGGAATTAACAGTGCTAGATTAAGCCTCTCCTTTCATTATCGTATTATTATCACGACTACCGCCTTTTGTCAATAATCTAATTTTAATAATTTTCAATAAAAAACCGGCTAATTATTTAGCCGGTAAACCGCCTTACACTTTAGTTAGACCCAATCCTAAGTCCAAAGCTCTTCCATATTTTCTGAAGTGCTGTTGACGATACTCCCAGCACGCCCCACAAAATTTATGCACTTTGTTATCGGGATTCATAGACCCCCGATGAAAAACCGTACAGCCAAGTTTTTTACAATCATGGCAAGGTTCTTGTGGCATCGCCCGGAAAGTCGTGATATCATCGTTTAAAGCTCTATTCATCGTTTTTCTCCTCCTAATATTTGCTAGAGCTAACATTGTATAGCAAATCATCATAATTGTCAATATAAAATCTAGCCCCCAATTAAGAGGGCTAGATTATTTATAAAATTCTAAGTATTGACTAAAAAATCCTACATTTGAACTTTACTAGCACAAGCTTTGCAATTTTGCTTGTGAATAGCAATTTCATAGATCGCCGCCAAACCAACGATAACGTAAATTATCTTAACAATAACCGGCCAGGAACCAAAAATCGCAACTACCAAATCCCAACTAAACAAACCGACTAACAACCAATTTAGGGCTCCAATAATAACTAGAATAAAAGCAATTATATGGGCTGCTTTCATATTCTCACCCCCTTTCTTGGCTTAATCAAGCCAAAAAACAAATTTAAACACTAAACTATAACCTATTATAGCAAATTTTAAGAAATTATGCATCCCCTAATTTGACATTTTTAAAATAATTGTTTATACTATAGCAGTAATTGTAAATACTTAATTCCCCGTCCAGGGGATTTTTAAAACCACAAAACTATGAGCATGCTTAACAAAATTTCAAACTATCTCAAAGAATCCTACCAAGAAATGAAAAAAGTAACTTGGCCTACTCGCCAACAAACTATTAACTACTCCTTATTAGTAATCGGTATTTCTTTGGGTGTAGCCATATTTTTAGGCGTAATTGATTATATTCTAATTTTTGGCATGGAAAAGTTTTTTATTAAATAAAACAAAAAATAATTTACTAAACTAATATGCCTAAACAAGTTTTACAACAAGGTCGTCGCTGGTATGTTTTGCACACCTATTCTGGTTATGAGGAAAGTGTTGAACGCAATTTGCACCAACGCATTGAATCAATGGACGTCGAAGATAAAATTTTTAATATTTTAGTACCGACCGAAAAAAAGATTCGTATCAAAAATGGTAAACGCAAAATTACCGAAGAAAAAATATTTCCCGGTTATGTTTTGGTAGAAATGATTGTAACTGATGATTCTTGGTATGTTGTGCGCAATACGCCAAATGTTACCGGTTTTGTCGGTTCCGGCACTACCCCCACCCCAATTTCTGACGCCGAAGTTAAAGAATTACAACGACGCATGGGTGTGGAGGAACCTAAATATCAAATTGATGTGGCCATTAACACTCCAGTTAGAATCGTAGATGGGCCCTTCAAAAATATGGAAGGAAAAATTTCTGAGCTTGACGAAACCCGCGGTAAGATTAAAGTTTTAATTTCTTTATTCGGTCGCGAAACGCCGGTAGAATTAGATTTCTTACAAATCAAAAAAGTTTAACTAATCAATTTTGCTAATTAGTTTGTAAATAATTTATTTACTGCTTCTAAACTTCTTAGCTAACTATCTAACTAATTTAAATTTATATGGCTAAAAAAGTCAAAACAATAATCAAGTTACAAATTGCTGGTGGCAAAGCCACTCCAGCTCCTCCGGTTGGCCCTGCTTTAGGTCAACATGGTTTAAATATTTCTGAATTCTGTCAAAAATTTAACGCCGCTACCCGCGAACGTATGGACGAAGTCACACCGGTAGAAATTACCGTTTTTGAAGATCGTACTTACACCTTTAAACTAAAAACTACTCCCGTGGCCGAAATGTTAAAAAAAGCCGCCGGAATTAGCAAGGGCTCAGGTAAACCTTTACAAGAAAAAGTGGGTAAAGTAACTAAAGCGCAGGTTAGAGAAATCGCCCAGAAAAAAATGCCTGATTTAAACACCCAAGACCTGGACGCCGCCTGTCGTTTAGTGGAAGGCACAGCCAGACAAATGGGTTTAACCGTCGTCTAAAATAATTAAACAATAAATTTATTAATTTTTGTGGCAGTTTGATTTAGTCAATCAAGCGTTATGACCACGAAAGGCAAAAAAATATGAGTAAACATGGTAAACGTTATCAAAAAGTGGCCAAATTAATTGAGCCAAAAAAGTTGTATCCCCTGGCTGAGGCCTTGGCTTTAGTTAAGCAGGCTTCTACGATTAAGTTTGACGCTTCGGTTGAGGTGCATATTAAATTAGGAATTAACGCCGCCAAATCCGATCAACAAGTGCGCGGTACAGTCGCCTTACCGTTTGGTTTAGGCCGAAGCCGAGTAATCGCGGTAGTTTCTAGTAACCTGGATAAATTGAACGAAGCCAAAGCAGCTGGTGCCAAAATTGTTGGCGGCGCTGAAATTATCCAACAGATCAAAGAAGGTAAAATAAGTTTTGAGGTTTTGGTAGCCACTCCCGAAATGATGAAAGATTTAGCGACGGTGGCTAAAATTTTAGGACCTCGCGGTTTGATGCCTAATCCTAAGAACGAAACCGTCACCCAAAATATCAAACAAGTAGTTGAAGAATTAAGCAAGGGTCGCGCGGACTTTAAAAATGACGATACCGGCAATGTGCACCAGATTATTGGCAAGACCTCTTTTGCTCCAGAAAATCTATTAGCCAATTTTAATACTTTTGTGGAGGCCGTTAAAAAAGTTAAACCCGCCGCCAGCAAAGGTGTTTACTTAAAAAACATTTCTATCTGCTCTACCATGGGCCCCGGAATTAGAGTACAAATATAATTCAAGATGACTATTAAACCCCCAACTAAAACTTGGGGGTTTAATTTTTGATTATCACCAAAAAAGCCTGATTTTATTAGTTAATTTAAAATAATTTCCTAAAAATTTGCCCCTTAGTTTTTTGTTTGCTAAAATAAGGCCAGAAAACTATTTAACTTTTCAATTTATGGAAAATTCCCTCAATCACCATCGCCCCTCTTGGGACGAATATTTTATGAAAATCGCCGAATTGGTTGGCAGTCGCGGCACCTGCGATCGGGGCCGAGCCGGCGCTGCTATTGTTAAAGATAAAAGGATTGTTTGCACCGGTTACGTAGGCGCTCCGGCCGGTTTGGCTCATTGTGATGAAGCAGGACATGAAATGCATACCGTCACCCAAATTGACGGTTCCCAATCAAAACATTGTATTAGAACCACCCACGCCGAACAAAATGCCATCTGCCAAGCGGCTAGATTTGGCGTTAGCATCAACGGTGCTACCATGTATTGTAAAATGACCCCTTGTTATACCTGCGCCAAGATGATTATTAATTCCGGTATTAAAAGAGTAATTTGTGCCCAAGATTATCACACTGGCAATCGCAGCAAAGAAATATTTTTACAAGCCGGGGTAGAGTTTCAATTACTTTCTAGTCAAATAACTACTTATTCAGACATGTAATATGCCTAAACAATTAATCATCGGCCTAACTGGCACCCAGGGTAGCGGCAAAGACACCGTTGCGGATTGGTTTAAAGACCAAGGCTTTGCCTATTTTTCCTGCTCCGATATTATTCGCCAAGAATGCGGCTTTCGCCAACTTGAAACTAATCGTGATAACCTAATAATGATTGGTAATGATCTAAGAAAAAACTTTGGCCACGGCATTTTAGCCGAAAAAATCTTGCAACAAATTAACGAAAAAAATATTAACCGGGCGTTAGTTGTTAGCCTGCGTCATCCTGATGAAATTGTCGCTTTAAAAAAATCTAAAAACTTTTTTTTAATCAACGTTGACGCTGATCAACAAACTCGCTTTCAACGCATTAAACAACGTGGTCGCCTAGAAGACAGTGTGGATTTTATTAAATTTGCCCAACAAGAAGCCCAAGAAAGAACCGGCTCAGCCAATCAACAGCAATTAAACTCCGTCATGGCTTTAGCTGACTTCACCATAACTAACGACGGCAGTTTGGCAGAATTACAACAAAAAATTAATCAACTTTATCAAAAAATTAATCTTTAACTTTATGCGTCAAAACAAGTATCCGGGAAAATTTATAGTTTTTGAAGGCTTAGACGGTTCGGGCTCCTCTACCCAAGCCGAAAAACTAGTGGCCTGGCTAAAAAGCCAAAAAATCAAAGCCGCTTTAGCCAAAGAACCAACCAACAACATTGTTGGTGGTTTAATTCGTGGTCAACTAACCCACGACTGGAAAAGCTCTCAAGAATGTTTACAATTACTCTTTGCCGCCGACCGCGCTCATCATTTAGAAAAAGAAATTATTCCCCTACTACAAAGTGGCGTGTGGGTAATTTGCGACCGTTATTTATTTTCTACCGTCGCTTTTGGTTCTTTAGAGATCCCCGAAAAAGATTGGTTGCTCAGCCTAAATGAACGTTTTATTATGCCAGATTTAACCATTATTTTAAAAGTGTCACCAGAAAACTGCATTAAACGAATGGAAGATAGTCGCTTTTCTATTGAACTCTTTGAAACTCGCGACAAACTTTCTCGCGTCTGGCGCGCCTACCAATGGCTCAACGAAAAATTCTTTGATTATTCGGTCGTAATTGACGGTCAACAAAACATTGCCGAGGTAGCCAAAAAAGTGGAAACAGTTGTAACTGATAAAATTTTAAAATACTACAAACCAAAAAAATAATTATGCCCAGTAAAGCCACTGGCCAATTTGAAATTTTATTAACTCTCAAAGGCGAAACTCCGCCGGAAATCGCTCAAAAAATAGAATTAGCTGGCCGGACTTGTTACAAATCCTACGAAAAAATTACCACGGATTCCGCGGGCGGGTTTATTAACGGCATTTTAAAACGGGGCCACGAATCGGTAATTGAACATAGCTATTTTGTTTTTTTATTAAAAAATCTTAAAGCTGAACCAATTCTAAATTTAATTCTCGCTAATCCTCTATTGGCTTTGGGCTTAGAACAATTAACCACCGATCAATGGCTACTTTCTGGTAACGCTCGGATGTTTAGAGATTTATTTAGAAACGCCCCGACCGATGAATTAGTTAGAGCTTTATGGGAAAAACTAGCAGGCCTAGCCCCTTTACTTTTTAAAGATTTAATTTTAGCTAAACCGACTCTAGATTTTGCTTTAGAATTAAACCCTAAGCTGACCTATAACCTTGAACAACAAAAAAAGCACTGGTGGGCCATGGTTAGATTTAAAGACTGTTCACGAGCCCTAACTCATCAATTAGTGCGGCATCGCTTAATGGCTATTTCTCAAGAGTCTCAAAGATACTGCGACGAACAAGGAATTTATAAAAACAATTATTTTGTTACCCCGCCGGCGATTAAAGCGGCTGGCCTAACCGCCAAATACCAAGAGCAAATAAAAAATATTGACCAGGCCTATCAAGAATTACAGGCCGACCTGAAACAAGCCCAACTGGCTGGTCAAACTAATTCTAAAATTAACGAGGATGCACGATTTATTTTACCTAACGCTTGTTGCTCGGAAATTGTTATTTCTACCAATCTGCAAGAGTGGCGCCATATTTTTAAAATGCGTTGCGACTCGCATGCCCAATGGGAAATTCGTTATTTAATGCTAGATGTTTTACGCGAATTTAAAAAAATATTTCCCGGGGTTTTTGATGACTTTATAGAAACCCCTGATGGCGAGAGTGCTAGCCTAATTTAATTTAAAAAAACTAACTTTGTTAACTAACCTTTTACAATTTGCTTCTAATTTGCTTTATTTTTAGATTGTGTTAAGATATTAAAGCTTTTTATTTCAACAGGAGGTGAAAAAATGTACAAAGATCCTAATCGTGGTGGATTATTGGTTTATACCGGATCCATGTTTTCCGGTAAAACCAGTTACTTAATCAGGGATTTACTAGATGCGGAAAAAGCTAACGGCTTAAAAGTTCAATGTTTCAAGCCAAACCGAGACACCAGGATTAAAGGAGGCAAGATCGCTTCTTTGGACGGATCTTGTTTTCCGGCCGAAATAGTTCCTGCTAAATGTCCCCAAAGAATCTTAAAAAAGATTAAGTTTGGAACGAAAGTTGTAGGAATAGATGAAGCACAGTTCTTTTCCAACAAACTAGTGGACGTGGTTCTGGCTTTAGCCAAAACTGGTATCCGGGTCATTATCGCTGGACTGGATACTAATTTTAAACGGGAGGCCTTCGGACCCATGGGTAATTTGCTGGGAGCAGCCCAAGAAGTGGTAAAACTTCCCGGCAAATGTGAAAAATGCGAAATTGAAGGTCATATGCTTACGCAACGACTAAACCGGGGCAAACCCTCGAGTCGTAAAGAGCCAACAATAATCGTAGGTGGCAAAAAGGAAAAGGACGGCTACACCTATGAGGCCAGATGCGTAAGATGCCACTGTCTAGCCGAAGACAATCAAAAGAAACCAATCCCGGAGTATGGTACTCTTCACCAAAAAGTACCGAAATCCCCAAAAAAAAGAATCAAAAAATAACCCCCGGGGACTACCAAGTAGTCCCCTTTTTTTTATTAATCAAATATGCTAAGATGTAAAAGTTAATAATCAATATTTTACTATGTCTAAAGAAAAGAAATACCTGCCAATTATTGGCTTAGAAATCCATGCTGAGCTCAAAACTGCCAGCAAAATGTTTTGTCGCTGTGCTAACGGCTACGAACTGCAAGATTCCCCCAACAAGGTAATTTGTGAAATTTGCCTAGGGCATCCCGGAACCCTACCAGTAATCAACCAACAGGCCGTTGACTGGACTATTTTGACTGCCCTAGCTTTGCATCAGACCATCAATCCTGAACCAAAATTTAGCCGCAAAAATTATTTTTACCCCGATTTACCCAAAGGCTACCAAATCACCTCCCAGCCCGACCCCATTGGCTTTGGTGGTTATATTAAACTAAAAAATGGCCTGCCAATTACCATTGACCATTTACACCTAGAAGAAGACACTGGCACCCTCAAACATCCCCAAAACACTAATTATAGCCTAGCTGATTATAGTCGCTCTAGCACTCCTTTAATGGAATTAGTTACCGAGCCAGTCATTACTTCGGCCGTTGATGCCAAAGAATTTTGCCAGGAATTTCAAAAGATTTTGAGATACTTGGAGATTTCTGATGCCAATATGGAACAAGGTCAAATGCGTTGCGAGGCCAACATTTCCCTACAAGAAGCTGGCCAATTTGAGGTAAAAGACGGTAAAATTATTACCCAACCCGGCTACGAATTAAATCCTAAAACCGAAGTAAAAAATATTAATTCTTTCAAAGCTCTAGAGAGAGCCATTGAATATGAATTAATCCGCCAAGCCAAGGCCCTCAATGAAGGCGAACCGTTAAAACAAGAAACTCGTGGCTGGGATGATGTTAAACAAATTACTTTTTCTCAACGTTCCAAAGAAGCGGCTCACGATTACCGTTATTTTCCTGAACCCGATTTACCTCCTTTAAAAATTACCGAGCAACAAATTTCTACTCTAAAAAGCACCTTACCGGAATTGCCAGAAAATAAATTTTATCGTTTTCAAGCAGAATATGGCTTTAATGCTAGTGAAGCCGCCATTTTAACGGATGATAAACACCTTTCAGCCTACACCGAAAAAACTATTTCGGAACTCCAAGCTTGGTTAACTAGTTTAGAAACTGTTAGTGGTAGTCAACAAGAAATTTGGGAAACCAATAAGGCTAAATTGGCTAAATTAGTAAGTAACTGGTTAATTAACAAACTCTTTAAATTATTAAACGAAAAACAACTTAAAGTTCAGGCCAACAAAATTACTCCCGAAAATTTTGCAGAATTTATTACTTTAATTTATCAAAATAAAATAAATTCCGCGGCGGCCCAAACTATCTTAGAAAAAATGTTTACTACCGGCGCTGACCCCGAACATATTTTAGCCGATCAAGATTTAAACCAAGTTTCAGACAGCACTGAATTAACCGAAATCGTAAACAAAATAATCGCCGCTAATCCTGGGCCAACTAATGATTACAAAAATGGCAAACTAGTAGCCATTAAATTTTTACTTGGTTGCGCCATGAAAGAAACCAAAGGCAAGGCTAATCCTCAAGTCTTAGAAGAACTTTTTTTGCAACAACTAACTAAATAAACGCTTTATGCCAATAACTTTTGGCTCTTTGGCGCGTAAAAATACTACCAACAAAACCATTACTGAAGGTTATTTAAGATTTCGCCACCGCATTACCAATGCCGATATTATAAAAAATCAGCCCAAAAAAATAACCCTAAACGAACTAATTAAAAAAAATCGACCAACTGGACAATCAGCTTTAAACGCTAACTTACTAAATAAAGCCGCAACTGAATTAGCTAAGGCTAAAATTTCTGAGGCAGGGGCTGTTTTAAGCGGTCAAAAACAAATTAACAGTCAACAAGCTAAAAAAATCTTAAAAATTTTACAAACAAAAAATCTAATCAGTTCTCACCAAGATTCTTCTACTACCGTCGACAACTATCTGCGAAAAGAAGGTGTTAAAAAATCTTTACTAACCAAAAGACACCTAGAAGACCGAGCCGATGAATTAGCTAAAGAAAACTTTAGATTAGATCAACCGGCCAAAAACTCTAATTTAAAAACTAGAGGTTTGCCGCCACTAATGCCGACCACTACCTGGCCGCCAAAACATTAGACTAAAAAATCGCCAACTGCTTGGCGATTTTTTTATTCAACAAACTTTTTAACTAGCTTTTGCGCCGCCTTAAAATTTTTAACCCACTTGATTCTCTGGTCACGCTTAAACCAAGTAATTTGTCGCTTGGCATAATGGCGGGTATTAATTTTAATCAATTCCTGACAATCAACTAGCTTTATTTCCCCTTGTAAAAATTTAACCACTTCTCGATAACCAATACTAGACATTGCCGGTAAGGCCGCAGAATATTTTTTCAATAATTTTTTAGTTTCAGCAACCAAACCCTGTTTAAACATTCTTAATACTCGGGCGTTAATCCGACGATAAAGTTCCTGGCGCGAAATTTTTAACCCTAACTGCAACACCTGATACTTTGGTTGACCTTTTTGCTGTAACTGACTAAAGGGCCTACCCGATAATAAACAAACCTCTACCGCTCTAATTAGTCGCCGCTGATTATGTTGCCCAATATTTTTTGCCGAGATAGGGTCTAGACTTTTTAATTTTTGATAAAGTTGTCTAGCGGTCAGCTTGGCTATTTTTTTTCTTAAATTTAAATCCACTTTTAATTTTGGAATTTGCCAATTATCTACTACCGCCGCCAGATACAAACCAGTTCCGCCAACTAAAATTGGCAACTTTCCTCGCTTAATGATCTGCTTGATTTTTTTATCGGCTGCTAGCTGATATTTTACTACCGAAAAATTCTGATTAGGCTTAACCAGATTCAATAAATGGGTTTTTACCGCTTTAGTTTTAACTTTAGCGGTAGCAATATTTAAGCCACGATAAATCTGCCGTGAATCCGCATTTAGTAATTCACCATTAAACTTTTTGGCCAGTTTTAAAGCTAATTCGGTTTTACCCGAAGCGGTTGGCCCTAAAACTACTAAAACTTTTGGCAATGACATAACTATCTAATTACTTCGGCTAATAAATTAAAATCATTAATCTTTACTATTTTAACTTTAACAAATTGCCCTAAATGGCTTTTAGCCGCTGTAAATTTAACATTTTTTAAATCGATTGTTTTAGCAAAATTAATTACTAACTTATTATCGGCTTTTACCTGATCTACTAAAACCATTGTCTCCTTGCCCAGCCAACGACGATTAGCTTTTAGGCTTGATTGCTTTAATAATTGATTTAACTCTTGCCACCGTCTTTTCTTTTCGGTAGGTACGACATCATCAACCAATCGCGCGGCGGCTGTACTTGGCCGGGGCGAATATTGCGATAGATAAGCCATATCATAACCAATTTGCTTAAAAACTTTTTTAGTTTGCGCAAATTGTTTTTTAGTTTCAGTCGGAAAGCCGACAATAATATCCGTAGTGATAGCCAAACCCGGCACCGCCTGACGCACTTGTTTAATCAACGCCAGATACTGCTTGACCGTATAGCCCCGATTCATCTTACGTAAAATTTGATCATCACCAGCCTGCAAAGGTAAATGCAAATAAGGCGTCAAGTGCCTACCTGCCTTCATTACCGCGATTAGCTCCTTAGATAAATCTTTAGGATGGCTGGTTAAAAAACGAAGCCAATACTGACCCGGCAACTGATCAATGGTTTTTAACAACTTAGGAAAATCATATTTTTGATAAGCGTAAGAGTTAACATTTTGTCCAACTAGTGTGATCTCCTTATAGCCAGCCTTAATTAATTTAGCAACTTCCTTAATAACCTCTCCGGCCGGACGGCTATATTCACGACCACGAACATAAGGCACAATACAATAAGCACAAAAATTATTACAACCAGTCATTACTGGAATATAGGCTTGAAAAGTTGAATGATATAAGGGCAACAAAGATAAATAATTCTGTTGCCGCTTGGATTTTGATTTATTCTTTAAATATCGTGGCAAATTTATTAATTCTTTAATCTCTATTACTAAGTCAAATTTATTTTTAAACTTTAACTTATCAGTAGGCGCTACGCAACCGGTTAAAATGGTTTGGGGTTTTAATTTTAATTTTTTTAAATTTTTGGCTAAGCCAAACAATTTATCCACCGCCTTTTGTCTAACCGAACAAGCCACTATTACTACTAAATTTGCCTCAGCTACTTTGGCCGCCCGAACATAACCCAAATCTTCTAAGACTTGGGCTAAACGTTCAGCATCTGCTAAATTCAGCTGACAACCATAAATATAAAGAAAATATCTTTTCATGATTATTCTTTAATTTTAATGGCATCTTGCCAATCATTATTCAATAATTTTTGCCGATCAATTTTATTAACTTGAACATTCAAATAATAACCTTGCGGACAACTAAAACAGGCTTGGCAAAAACTAACCCCCTCTGGCCGAACTTTTTCTAGTTTTATTACGGCCACCGCTAGCACTTGCACTAAATAATCTTGCGCTAATTGTTCCTCGGTCGGAGCAGTTAGATATTTTGGCGCTTGGCCAGATTCAAACCAAATTTGCCACGGAGTTTCTTGACATTGCATCGGCGTATAAGCCACCCACCACAGACTTGTCGAACTTGCTGGTCGATTAATTATTTGATTATTGGTATCACCAGTCAAAGGCAAATTATTAGATAAACCAACCGTACAACCCGCTACTAAAATCACCAACAAAACTAACAAACAATTTCTTATCTTCATTTAAGTTCGTTTGATTACTTCCTTAATAATCTTTTTAATAAACTCTGACAATTTTACTTCACCCAAATCTCCCTGACTACGCGCCCGGACCCCGACTGACTTCGCTTTTTCTTCTTTTTCGCCTACTACTAAAACATAAGGAATTTTTTGTTTCTCGGCATTACGAATTTTTTTACCCAAAGAGTCATTACCACTATCTAATTCTGCTCGAATACTAACTTCTTTTAATTCCGCCAAAACTTTTTCTCCATACTCATTAAATTTGTCCGACACCGTAATAATCTGCGCTTGCACTGGCGATAACCATACCGGAAAAGCGCCAGCATAATGCTCAATCAAAAATGCCATAACTCTCTCAAAGGCTCCAATCGAAGAACGATGAATCACAATAGCTTCTTTCTCTTGCCCATCGCTATCATTATATACTAGCTTAAACCTCTTAGGCATAACAAAGTCGTACTGCACAGTAAAAGCAGTATTTTCTCCCCCAGACCAATTTTTCATCTGAATGTCTATTTTGGGGCCATAAAAAGCCGCCTCACCTACTGCTTCAAAAAATGGTGATTCACGGGTAGTCAAAACTTTACGTAAAATGTCCTCGGCAGAATCCCAGGCCTCGTCGTCTTTATAATATTTTTTTTCTTCCTTTCTATCACCCAGAGAGAGTCGGTAACGATAATTCTCGCCCTTTTTTAATCCCAAGACCGTCGCTACATCCTCAATTAAATTCAGAGCACTGTTAATCTCGCTCACTGCTTGGTCTTTTCGACAAACTATATGAGCATCAGCCAAACAAAAAGATCGCACTCTCATTAGTCCCGTTAACTCACCGGATTTTTCATAACGAAACTGTTTGGCTAACTCGGCAAACCTGACTGGCAACTCCTTATAGCTTCTAGGTTTGCTTAAATATAATTCAAAATGATGGGGACAAGTCATTGGCCGCAGAATCAATTCTTCTTCGTCAACCTTCATCACCGGATACATTGTGTCTTTATAATAAGGATAATGACCGGACTTTCGATATAAATCTACTTTAGCAATATCCGGGGTATAAACATGCTTATATCCGCGCTTAATCTCTTCATCAACAATATACCTCTCCAGCTCCCGCCTAATCACTGAACCTTTCTCGGTTAATAGCGGCAAACCCTTACCCACTAGATCAGAAAATACAAACAGGTTGAGATTTTTACCAATTACTCGATGATCCCTTTTTTTAGCTTCTTCTAAATTATTTAAGTGAGCAGCTAATTCTTCTTTGGCAGCAAAACAAGTGCCATAAATCCGGGTTAACATTTTATTTTTTTCATCGCCCCGCCAATAAGCTCCCGCTAAAGACAATAGTTTAAAACTGCCAATTTCTTTAGTGCTGGCCAAATGTGGCCCTCGGCATAAATCAACAAATTCCCCAGTTTGATAAAAACTAACCTTAGTTTCGCCAGCGACTTTTAATTCTTCTAATAATTCCACTTTGTAAATTTGACCAGCTTGACGCATTTGCTTAATCGCTTCATCAATGGTTAATTCTTGGCGTTCAAAAGCTAAGCCCTGTTTTTTTAACTCCGACATTTTAGCTTCAATTTTTACTAAATCCTCGGGTGAGAGTGCCTGGGGTAAATCAAAATCATAATAAAATCCCTCGTCAATAGCCGGGCCAATCGCGAATTTAGTTTCGGGCCATAATACTTGCACAGCCGCAGCCATTAAATGCGCACAAGAATGGCGCCTAATCTGCAAATCAATTTTTTCGGTTGTCATATAATTTTATAATTATTTATTATACTTAGTATATTTTACACAAAATAAAACCGGCCAAACAATGTCTGCCGGGACCCTCGACTGTGTCGGGGTGGTTCCACCCTGCTTATCACGACCGTCAGGCCGGATCACTTCATTAAACTTGGCTTAGTTCTGCGCTTGGCGCAAAATGCTTAAATAAACAAAGGTTTTGGTAAAACCCTCAATCGCCTAGTAATAATATACCGCAAGCCGCAAAATAAGTCAATTGACGCCTCTAACTATTTATGCTAAAGTATTTTCAAATTTAAAGGAGGATTTTGTATGCTAATTTATTTGTTTGGCGAATTTACTAACACTTGCCTGCTTAGTGAGGTAAAACAAACATCCGGCCAACCGTACTTTTGGACCAAAATGGTTCTCCTGGCCGAAAAACTTATTAAGGACAATCAAATTAAACTGGTTGCCTTAGTAGCACCGGTTGAGGCGGAAAAAAAAGATATTTCTTTTTTAAAAGAAATATTCTCAGGCAAAATTTATATTTTCACCGCCGACGAAAGTTTAACCGCTTGGGTTAAAAAAATTGACTGCGAAGTAATTTCAGCCAACTGGGAAAATAAAAGTCCCGAAGACGTGGCAAGTAAAATTTGGCCTCTAATAAAGCCGACTGTTTAACAGCCGGCTTTTAAAATTACTGACTAATAATTTTTATTTCAATCTTACTTTCTTCTTTGGGCAAATAAGTTGACCACGGTGGCGATAATTTTATTTTAATCTCTTTAATCTCAGAAAATTGAGTAAAATATTGTTTAACCTGTTCCGTGCTTAAGCCCACTAACTGACTTTTATCCAAAATACCCGACCCCGGTTGCAGCCAAAAATTGGTCTGATAACTCACCCTAAGCTTGGCCTGTTGCTTGGCTAAATCATAATCCTGAATTGCTACTGTCAACTGGCTACCCGATAACCCCGCCAATTCCTTAGCCTGAGGCAAATAGCCTAATAACTTAGTCTGCGCTAATTCCAACATCTTGTTTTGATCATAAGTCACTGCTACCGCATGCAAGGCTAATTTAACCGTCGTTTCATCAGTCTCCGTCTCAACCGGATCGCTAACCGAAAAATCCTTAATTTCTACCTTAACCTGGTCTTCGGCTAGTTGTCCCCCAATTTTAGAATTTAATTGAGAAATTATTTGCTTAGTTAATTCCTTGGTATATTCTCCTCTAATCCGATCAATTTCTACCTGCGTTAAAATTTTTATTTGCCGAAAACCCGAAGTTAACTGATTAGCACTTTCGGCATAAATTTGGCTTTGCAAATCTTGGCGCAAGCCAGGAATAGTAAATTTGGTCGGTGCTAAAGTACTAAAAGCTTCCGGCTTATCTGCATAAACCTCAACACTAACTTGGCCCTTAGCGGGCACCAAAACTTTTTTATTTAATCTTAATAAGACCTGATCCGGACTTAATAGCCGAGTAGTCGCCACTAAAGTTTGCGGATTATTAGTGGTATTAGTTAGCGTCACTTCCCCTAAAATGTTAGTTTTAATTTCCTTGGTAGCAATAACAGGAAAGACCTTTTCGGCGGCCAAGCTAGCCTCAACCAGCTGACCGGCTAACGTTTCCTCACCGCTAGCTTGGTTTTGAATATTAATCACAAAATCAACATTACTGGACTGGGCCAAAGGCACGATTTGAATTTCGGCTTTAGCTAAAGAAAAATAAATTACCGCCACCAATAAAATAACGGTTAAGCTTATAAAACTAATGGCCAAACGCCGATATAAACCAATTTTTATTTCTGAATTTTTAATCATATTTTTACTTATTTATATTATATCACCAAGCCAATATTTAACCAACCTAAGTCCGCCCCAACAAATTTTTAATCTGTTGTTTTAAAACTTCATCCCACTTAACCACGTATTGCGTCTTAATCTTTTTTAAACTACCATCTAGTTGTTTAATAATTAAATAAATTTGTTGCTGACCCGGTTGCGCCGTTAAAAGCTCCTTTAAACCTTTTAATATTTCCGCCGAAATCGGTTCCGTTAAATTTATTGCCACTGGTAAAACTTTGACTGGTTCTGGACTAGTCGAGGGAGCCAAAGTTGGTTCCAGTTTTTGACTGGAAAAATTATTATAATTTTTTTGATAACCATTTTGATAACCCCTTTGATAACCGTTGCCATAACTATGATTGCCACCCGCTTTGATAAACTCCGCAATCAAGGCGGGAGCTTGTTCTAAAGTTAAAACACAAACTCGTTCCGCCAAAATTTTCATTTCACCGTCCTTATCCGACACCCGACCCTCAACAAGTAGCACTAAATTTTCTTGCCAAACTTCACGATTACTATTTTGTAAAACTTTAGGGAAAACCAAAACCTCCGTGCTACCTTTAGCGTCTTCAATTTTAACAAACAACATTAATTCCCCTTTTTTAGTAAAGATTCTTTTAACCGCCGTAACGATTCCGGCAATTTTAACCACCTGACTCGCCTTTGAGAATAATTGATTAGTGTTAACCGTCAAGCCCTGTAAAACTGCCTCATAATCCTTCAAAGGGTGTTCAGAGATAAATAAACCCAAAAACTCCTTCTCCCAGGCCAATTTTTCAGCCTTAGAGGCCTCCGGATAAGCGGTTAAACGCAAAGAAACCAACATAGCCTGTGGTAACTCGTTAAACAAACTAACCTGTTGAGTTTCTTCGTGATTATTTACTTCCTTGGTAAACTGTAACATTTTTTCAATATTTTTTAGCAATTGATTGCGTTCACCAAAGCTATCCAAACTGCCAGACTTAATTAAAGCCTCCAAAGATTTTTTATTTAAATCCTTATTTTTAACCCGCGACAATAAATCTTCTAAATTTTTATAAACACCATTGGCCTTGCGTTCACTAATAATCGCACTGACAATATTTTCTCCCATATTTTTAATCGCCAATAAACCAAAACGCAACCGCGGCTGATCCGTCTCTAGTGTTTCGGCCACCACCGTAAAAGTTTTAAAACTTTCATTTATATCTGGCGGTAAAACCGCAATCCCCATTTGCCGGCATTCCTCAACAACTTCGGCTACGCGCTCAATATCACCTTGGTCAGAAGTTAATAACGAAGACATAAATTCTGGGGCAAAATGTGCCTTCAAATAAGCGGTCTGATAAGCAATCATTGCGTAACAAGCCGCGTGAGAACGATTAAACCCATAAGCCGCAAAAGGCAAAATAAAATTCCAAATTTGTTGCGCTACTTTTTGGGTAATTTTATTTTTAATCATGCCGGCAATCATTTTTTCTTCCTGCTCTTTCAAAAGTTTTAAATTCTTTTTACCAACTGCCTTACGCAAAACATCTGCCTGACCTAAAGTAAAACCGGCCAAATCACGGGCAATTTGCATCAATTGCTCTTGATAAACCACAATACCGTAAGTTTTTTCCAAAATTGGCTTTAATCTAAGATCTAAATATTCTATTTTCTTACGGCCATGCTTACCTTCAATATAATCAGGAATATATTCCATTGGACCGGGACGATACAAAGCCACCATGGCAATAATATCTTCCAATTCCGTCGGCCTTAATTGTTTTAAATATCTTTTCATCCCCGAACTTTCTATCTGAAATACTCCAGTAGTTTCTGCTTCTTGTAATAATTTAAAAGTGGCCTGATCATTCAAGGGCAACTGATTAATATCAATTTTTTGTCCCCGAACTTTTTCTACCACTTCTAAAGTGCGCTCAATGATTGTTAAATTTTTTAAACCTAAAAAATCCATTTTCAATAAACCTAAATCCTCTACCGGATGCAAAGAATATTGGGTAATTACTGCTTCATCACCACTGGGTGAATATTGTAGCGGCAAATATTCTACTAGTGGCTCTTTAGTAATAACTACTCCACAAGCATGAACTGAGGAATGTCTAGCTACCCCTTCCAAGCGCAAAGCAATGTCCATTAATTTTTTTCCATCCTCAGTGGCTAAAACCTCCTTTAGCTCCGGCACGGTTGCCAAGGCTTCTTTAAGCGGCGTCATCATCGGAATAAACTTGGCCACCTTATCGCAATAGCTATAAGGCAAGCTCATGGCTCGACCCACGTCACGTATTACCGCCCGAGCCGCCATCGTCCCAAAAGTAATAATTTGCGCCACGTGATCTTTACCATATTTTTGTTCTACATACCGTAATACCTGATCTCGACGAATATCGGCAAAATCAGTATCAATATCCGGCATGGAAATACGTTCGGGATTTAAAAATCTTTCAAACAGCAAATTATACTTAATTGGATCAATATTAGTAATATTAGTTAAAAAAGCAACGATCGAACCGGCGGCGGAACCACGCCCCGGACCAACTACCACGCCATTGTTTTTGGCCCAATTAATAAAATCTTGTACAATCAAAAAATATGAAGCAAAACCAGTTTTACCCACGATGCCTAATTCATATTCTAAACGCTCTTTTACTTCCGTCGCCGCCGGGCCGGTTACCGCCTGCGGATATCTAGTTGGTAAATTTTTATAGCACATCTCGCTCAGATATTTTTCTGGGGTTACTCCGGCCGGTAAAGGAAAATGCGGCAAAAAGGTTTTACCAAATTCCAACTGCCAATTGCATTGTTCAGCGATTCTTAAAGTATTACTAATGACTTCCGGATGATCGCTAAAATCTTTTTGCATTTGCTCGGGCGAACGCATTGAAAAATCCTCACCCAAATAACTTAGACGATCCGGATCGGTTAAAACTTTTTTGGTTTGGATGCACAACAAAATATCCTGGGCTTCGGCGTCGCTAGCCTTGGTGTAATGAATGTCGTTGGTGGCCACTACCCCAATACCATTGGCTTTAGCTAAACTAAAAATTTCTTGATTAACCTGCCTTTGCTTGGGCAAACTAGGGTGATGCTGAACTTCCAAATAAAAATCTTCTTTAAATATTTTTTGAAAACGCTCAATTAATTCTTTAACCTTCTTCGGATCATCATTTAAAATCGCTCGCGGTAGCTCTCCTTGCAAACAAGCGGTTAAAGCGATTAAACCTTCCTGGTTTTGTTCTAAAATTTCCCAATCAATCCGCGGTTTATAATAAAAACCTTCTAAGTGTGCCGCTGTGGTTAATTTTAACAAATTCTTATAGCCAATATTATTTTTGGCTAATAACACCAAATGATAAGGCCGTTCATCAATTTTAGGGCGCTTATTTAACCGCCCATTAGGCGCAACATAAGCCTCCACGCCGATAATTGGCTTAATCCCCGCCTTAGTCGCCGATTGCATAAAATCAACCGCCCCATACATTACGCCATGGTCCGTTAACGCCAAAGCCGGCATCCCCAATTCCTTGGCATGATTTACTAATTCTGGTATTTTGCTTAAACCATCCAACAAACTATAATGCGAATGGGTGTGTAGGTGAACAAATGACATAATAAAAAAATCAAAAGTCAAAGCTCAAAACGTTAAATTATACTAATTAGTAGCCCCCAACAATCTTGATTTTTGACTTTTGGTTTTTAATTTTAGCTGCCTATATTATAAACTATTTTAGTGTTATTTCAAAATTAAATATCAGCTTATGTCAACGGTCCCAAAAAGACTAAAAAACCCGCTAAACTAGTGGGTTTTTAAACTACGAATAAAATCATTAATCCTTAAATATTTTGCGACCAGTGTGGTCAATATAAAACCGTTCTCCGGCTTTTGTAACTAATGCCAATCCTCCACAAAAATTTAAGGCAATATTATATTTTTCAGAATTAATTGCTTGGCAAGCGCGATCAATATAAAACCACTTATCATCTTTTCTAACTGGAGCCAAGCCTTCCGAGAAATCTCTAGCCTCATCATATGTTTCTTGATTAACTGTTTGACCCTCGTGATCAATATAGAACATTTTTCTATTTTTCATAACCCGGGTCAGACCTTCCGAAAAATTAGAAGCAAAATCATATGTTTCTTGATTAACTGCTCGCCCAGACTGGTTAATGTAAAACCACTGCCCCTGTCTTTTAACTTGAGCCAAGCCTTCATGAAAATCCTCCGCACCATCATATCTTTCGGCACTAATTTCTTGACCCATGCGGTCAACATAAAACCATCCCTGATCTTTACAATAAACTCTTACCAAGCCTTCCGAAAAATCACCAACCATATCATATTTTCCTAAACTTATCTCTTTACCGGTTCTATCAATAAGCAAATCTTCAATAAGCAAATTTTTTCCAGTTTTTTTCACATGAGCCAAGCCTCCCCGAAAACGGCTAACGTTGCTATAAGTTTCAGTATTAATTGCCTGACCAATCTTATTAATATAAAAAAAGGTATTCTGTTTTCTAACCCAAGCTAAGCCTTCCGAAAAATTATCGGCAACATCATATTTTTCGAAATTAATTGCTTGGCCGGCACAATCAATATAAAACCATTGATGATCTTTACAAACCGAAGCCAAGCCTTCTGAAAAATCACAGGCAATGTCGTATTCTTTCGAGTTAATTCGTTGCCCAGAGCAATCAACATAAAACCATTCTCCACACTGTTTGACTTTTGCCCAGCCGTCATGAAAATTACCAACAAAATCAAAGTCATTTTCTTCGGCTAATTTCTTTCGTAGTTCAATGTTATAAGGGTCAAGCTTGGCCTCCAATTCTTTTACCTTACTCTCAATTTGTATTTTTAATCCCCTAAGTTTAGTCAAATCGCGGCTAATTAAGGCTTCTTGATAGGCCAAATCAAACTCAGGCTTAAGATTTTTTAGTGCCAAAAGTAAGTTAGTAAGTTCCTGACAGTTGGGTTTGGGATTGGGCATAGATAAAAGTTATTTCTCATCAAATATCTTACGACCAGTATGGTCGATATAAGAATATTCTCCATATTCTTGTTCTTGGACTCGTGCCAAACCTTCAGAAAAATTTTCGGCAAAGGCATATCTTTCGGCACTAATTTCTTGACCAGCACGGTCAACATAAAACCACTCCTTATTTCTTACAACCCGGACTAAACCTTCTGAAAAATTAGAAGCAAAATCATATTTTTCAGCATTAATCTCTTGGCCGGTGCGATCAATAAAAGACCACTTACCATCTTTTTCTACCCGGGCCAAACCTTCGTGAAAATCATCAGCAAAATCATATTTTACTGAAATAACTTTCTCACCAGCATAATTAATATAAAAAACTTCTCCATCTTTTTCAACCCAAGCCAAGCCACCAACAAAACTACTAGCGTTATCATAAGTCGTTGTGACGCCTCTTTGACCTGTATAGTCAATAAAAAACATCACCTTATCTTTAGAAACTCGGGCTAAACCTTCAGAAAAATCACAAACCTCTTTATAATCTTCCTTAAAATTAAGCTTTTTACCTGCATGGTCAACAAAAAACATTTTTCCAGCTTGTTTAACGCCCGCAAAGCCTTCCGAAAAATTATTAGCTAAATCATACCTTTCGGAACTAATTTCTTGACCGGCACGATTAATAAAAAAATGGTCCCCAGTATCAAAAACCCTAGCTAAACCTTCATGAAAATCACCCGCTACATTATATCTTTTTAAACTAATTTCTTGGCCCGTCCGATCAATATAAATAGACCCTCTGGAATCTCTTACCCAAGCCAAGCCTTCCGAAAAATTACCAACACTCTCATATCTTTCTGAACTAAGCTCCTTGCCGGTTTTATCAATAAAAAAATATTTTCCATCTTTTTTAACCTTAGCCCAGCCCCCATGAAAAGCACCAACAAAATCTAAATTATTTTGTTCAGCTAAGTTTTTTCTCAAATCTACTTCAAAGGCGATATTAAAAGGATTAGTTCTTGCCTCTAAACTATTAACCTTTTCTTTAACTTTTATTTTAAGCGCTCTAGCTAGACTTAAATCATGGCTAACCAAGATTTCTTGATAAGCCAGATTAAAATCAGACTTAAGGTTTTTTAGTGCCGAAAGTAGGTTAGTAAGTTCTTGGCAATTGTATCCCGGATTAGACATAGATTAAGGCAATTCCCCCTCAAATATTTTGCGGCCGGCATGGTCAATATAAAACCACTTGCCATCTTTTGTAACCCGAGCCAAGCCTTCTGAAAAATTTTCGGCAAAATCATATTTTTCGGGATTGATTGCTCGACCAGCACGATCAATAAAATAATATTTATTGTCTTCCCTAACCAAAGCCAAGCCTTCCGAAAAGTTGCCAACACGATCATATCTTTCGGCACTAATTTCTTGACCAGTACGATCAATAAAATAATATTTTTCGCCTTCCCTAACCCAAGCCAAGCCTTCTACAAAACCACCGGCCGCGTTATACTTGGCTGAAATAATTTCCTTACCCGAGTGATCAATGTATAAATATTTCTTATCCTTTCGGGCCACGGCCAAGCCACCAACAAAATCACCAACAAAATCATAGTCCTTCAAGACTAATTCTGAACCAACTCGATTAATATAGAACCACTTGTTATCTTTTCTAACTCGAGCTAAGCCTTCATGAAAATCCTCAGCACCATCGTATCTTTCGGCGCTAATTTCTTGACCAGCGTGATTAATATAAAACCACTGGGTGTGTTTTTTTATAACTCGAGCCAAGCCTTCAGAAAAGTTGCCGACATCATCATATCTTTCTAAATTAATTGCTTGACCAGCAGGATTGATAAAAAACCATTCTTTGCCTCTTTTAACACCCGCCAAGCCTTCCTTAAAGTCAGTAGCATCGTCGTATCTTTCAACGCTAATTTCTTTGCCTGTGTAATCAATATAAAAATATTTTCCACTTATTACAACCCAAGCCAAACCGTTTGAAAAATTTTGAGCATAATCATACCTAACAGGACTAAACATGACCGGACCAATTTCCTTGCCAGTCCGATCTATATAAAAATATTCTACACCATTTTTAACCAAAGCCCAGCCCTCATGGAAAGCACCAACAAAATCTAAATTACTTTGTTCAGCTAATTTTTTTCTCAAATCTACTTCAAAGGCGACATTAAAAGGATCGGCCTTAACCTCTAATTTACTTACCTCGCTCTCAATTTGCATCTTTAACCCCCTGAGTTTAGTCAGGTCACGACTAACCAAAGCTTCTTGATAAGCCAAATCAAACTCCGACTTAAGGTTTTTAAGTTCCAAAAGCAGGTTGGTAAGTTCTTGGCAATTATCTTTGAGCTGAGACATAAATTAATAAAAATATTGTTTTGCACAATCAAAAACCAGACCTTAGCTAAGGAATATTGGTATATGATCCTTATTTATTATCGGTATTAATTTAGCTAAGCTATTTACTCCTTTTTTTCTTGGTTTCTTTTTTTTCAGCTCTCTCCTGAAAATATTTAACAATCTTTGACACCCCTTCTACTAATAGTCCCATAGAGGCGGAAGTATTCTCTAATCTCTCCTTCAAACCTTTTAAAATTCCATCAATTAATTCTAATTTTTTTCTAAAACTGGAAGTTATCTTACTAAAATCCCGAAAAATCATAATTAGATAAAACATCCCCCAACAAACAAACAAGGTGAATAAAAATAAACAACTAGCGATAACTACCAACAATAGATCGTGTGAAGTGCCTAACATAAAGTTTGTTTTAATTTTTAAAATTATTAAAATTATTGCCTAATTTCTCCGTTAAACTTTTCCCGCAGCAACTTAATTATCTCTGTTTGAATATTATCCACTTCTTCGGATTTTAAGGTTCGTTCAGGATGACGATAAGTCACGCTAAAGGCTACGCTCTTTTTACCCTCGGGAATATTAGCCCCCTGATAAACATCAAATAATTCCACGGCCTGGATTAACTTATTAACTCCTTTGACTGTTTGGGCCAATTCTTGCCAACTAACTTGTTTGGCCAGTACTACTGATAAATCTAAAACCATGGCGGGAAATTTTGGCAAAGGAATATAAGTTTTATAAAGTCGCGCAAGCTTAATTAACGCCGTTAAGTTAAGCTGAGCCGCCACGATTGGTTGTTTTAAATCATAATTAGCTTTAGCTTCGGGCCTAATTTCCCCTAATTTACCAACCACTACCCCGGCAACCAAAATTTCGGCACTCCGAGCGGGATGCCAAAAATTTTCGCCCGTAAAATTTTTATATTCCGCCACCACTCCCAATTTATCAAACAAGACCGTTAAACTGCCTTTTAGATCAAAAAAAGTTTTAGCCGCCTCTAAGCCGGTTTGCACTAAGGCTAAAGTTAACTCCTCTTGCGGTAAGTCATTTAGTTGAGGCTGATAAATATTAGCTAATTCAAAAAGATGTTGCGAGGCAAAGTTATCTTGATTATCACCAACCACTTTTAACAAACTAGGCAGTAAACTAGTACGCAAATATTGATATTCGGAGCTTAAAGGATTGACCACTGCTAAACAATCAGTGGTTGCTAACCCCAAAGATTTAAGACTTTTTTCACTAACCAAAGAATAACTATAAATTTCCCAAAAGCCTAAACCCGCCAAACAATTTTTAATAATATTTTCCCAATAAAAACTAATTTCCACTGGCCAAGCCGGTACTTCGCCCAAAGGGGTGTGCGTCGGCAAATTTTGATAACCATAAATCCGAGCGATTTCTTCAATTAAATCATGTTCACCTTCAATTTCAGCAGCCCGCCAAGCCGGAGCGGTAACCGAAATTTCTTTACTATTACCGCTAACCACAAAACCCAGGCTAACTAAAATCTTTTTAATTTGGATTGGCGAAATTTTTACTCCCAAATATTTATCCACCGTCGCTAAGGATAATTTAATCACTTCCGGGGCTGCAATTTTTTTACCTTGATCAAAAATTTCTGAAGCCACTTGGCCGTCCGCTAGCTTAATTATTAATTCAATTGCCCGTAAAATAGCCGGGTAAGTGCCACTAGGACTTAAGCTTTTTTCAAATAAATCTGAGGCTTCGGAATGTAAATTTAAGGCGCGAGCTGTTTTCCTAACCGACACTGCCGAAAAATTAGCCGCTTCAATTACTACCTGTTTAGTGGTTACTTGGGCCGAACTTAATTCCCCTCCCATTACCCCGGCCACTGCCACGGGTTGTTGTTCATCCGCAATAACCAACTGTGGCGCATTTAACTCGTAAGTTTTACCGTCTAACGCTAAGATTTTTTCCCCCGCCTTAGCCTGTCTAACGATAATTTTATGACCAACTAATTTATCATAATCAAACACGTGTAATGGCTGGCCGTATTCCAACAAAACATAATTAGTAATATCCACTAAATTATTAATCGGCCGTAAACCGGAAGCAATTAGCCGTTGTTGTAACCACAACGGCGAAGGAGCCACCCTGACTCCGCTTAAAACCACCGCCTGATAACGTGGACAAAGTTGTGGTTCTTTAATTTCTAAATGCAAGGGTAAGGCCTTGGTCGTTAATTTTAAATCAACTTTTGGTTCACGATATAAAAATTTTTCTGCTAAAATCGCGCTGGCCTCTCGGGCTAGACCAACTACCGACATCGCATCAGGACGATTAGAGGTAATTTCAAAATCCAACACCGCATCATTAACCGGCAAAACTTTTTCCAACGGTAAACCCACGATAGAATCTTCTGCTAAAATTAAAATCCCCGAATGATCTTCGCCAAACTGTAATTCTTTAGCCGAACAAAGCATGCCTTGAGAAACCACCCCACGCATTTCCCGTTTAGCAATCTTAAATTCTCCCGGCAACATGGCACCAATTAACGCCACGGGCACCTTTTGACCAACCGCAATATTGGCCGCGCCACAAACAATGGTTAAAATTCCTCCCGCCTTGCCAACTTCTACTTTAGTAACTTGCAGTTTATCCGCATCTGGGTGCCGATTAATTTCTAAAATTTTACCCACCACCACTCCGCTAAAACCCGCCTGAGTTTCAATAATATGATCAACCGTCGGGCCTTTTAAAGAAATTTCGGCCGCAAATTCTTTGGCCGTCTTTTTGGTCCGTAAATATTCTTTCAGCCAGTTGTAACTAACCATTAAGTGCATATTAAAATTGTTCTAAAAATCTTAAATCGTTTTGATAAATTAAACGGATGTCATCTAATTTTACTCCCGCCTTCATCATATAAGTTCGTTCCACTCCCCAACCAAAAGCAAAGCCCTGATAAACTTTGGGGTCAATTTTCCCCGCTTTTAAAACATTCGGATGCACCATGCCGGCGCCGCCTAATTCCAACCAACCCATTTTACAAACCCGGCAATCCTCGCCTTGGCTTAATTTGCCAGTCCCGCCACATAAACCACAAGATACATCAATTTCAAAACTTGGTTCGGTAAACCGAAAATGATGCGGTCGTAAACGAATCGTCCGATCGGGACCAAAAAACTTTTTGACAAAAAAATCAAACGTACCCTTAATTTCCGCGATGCTGACATTTTTATCAACCAACAAACCTTCAAATTGATGAAACATTACTAAATGCGAAACATCCATCTGACGCCGATAGCATTTAGCAACATTTAACATTCTAATTGGCAACCGACCCTTTTCCATTTCTCGCACCTGACCCGAAGAAGTATGGGGTGTTAATAACCGTTGGCCCAGCTCACCAACCGGTTCTTTATCAATAAAAAAAGTTTCCCATTCATCGCGAGCGGGATGATCAGCCGGCATATTTAAACTGGAAAAAGCATAATAATCCCACTCTACTTCGGGATAACGCACGCGATAAAAACCCAACTGCCCCATAATTTCTACGATTTCATTAATTGCCTGGGTAATGGGGTGTAAATGACCAACTGCCTTAGTTAAACCCGGACTAGTAACATCCAACCAATCTTTAGCTAAATTGCCAGCCAAGTCGCCTGTGGTTAATTCCTGTTTTTTAGTATTCAAAGCCTGCTCTAATTCTAGTTTAACCTGATTAGCTAATTGGCCCACCATTGGCCGATCCGCTTCAGCCACAGTTTTTAATTGACGCAAAATCGCCGTTAACTCGCCCTGAGCGCGTCCTAAATATTTAATTTCTAATTGTGTTATCGCCGCCAAATCACTGGCTTGAGAAATTTCCTGTTTGGCTAAAGCTAATAACTTAGTTAATTGATCTTTCATTAAAATAAATAATCCTAAATAATAGGATTATTATACTATCTTTGGCCAACAAAAGCAAGTTTAGCAATTAAGCCAAAAATTTAATTTTCTCCCTTGAAAGAAATAAAGAAAAATTCCAAAATTCCTAGGGCTAAAATTAATAACGCGACATTCCACCAAGTTAACCAATTTTGACTTTGCAAAATTAAAGTAATTAACACTACCAAGCTAAACCACCAGCCCTGACGTAAAGAAATTACCACTAATCGGTAAGGCAATGCTTCGGGCTGACGATAACGTCGCAAATAATAACCCGCTAGGACAAAAGTTCCCAATAAAGCTAAAACTAAACTGCTATAAAAAAAACTAATTGCCAAAAATCCGCCTTCTATCGGATCAATCTTAAATAAGACCAGGCTCCAAGTTAACCACAACAACAAAGTACAGGCCCACAAGGTAGCTAATAAACTTTTTAAAGACATAAATTTTACTAAAGATAATTAGTTACTGTCTAAACAACTTTATTATAACAATTTTAGCGCAATAAAAACACCCCAGCCGAAGCGGGGGTGTTCAAGAAGGGCAAATTGGTTAGTCAGAAATCTACCGAGGAGAGAGATTTTGTCACGCTAGGCGTGACGAGGTTGATTTTGAGCCAACCAATAATATCGCGTCTTCTCTACCGCAGTAGTATATCACCGCAGTTAGCTATTCTCAAGTCTTTGTCAAGAGTTAACTTGTGAACAACTAACTAAAGTGGTATTTTTATTTCTAAAAACTCGGTTTAAAATTATTTTTTTAGTTTTTCATCATAATCTTCCGCGTAGCATGATTAACCTCTAGCTTAAATAAATATTTTATTTAAATATTTTCCTTTCTCAAAGCATCACCAATCGTGGTGCCCTTAGAAAGAAGGGGTTATATTAAATAACCCCTAAGACTAGCCGGCAAAGCTACTTACGTCTTGGCGCCGGAGAGATGATGTCCGCTGGATTAACGCGGACAATGAGCCGCAGTTCAAACGGATCCTCATCTGGAGTGAGACCAAACCGGGATTGGTGTAATTGTTTGTTAATTTCAGACCAAGCAACCGAAAGCTGTTCATCGTTTTCAATTTTACCATTATACTCCCAGCCATTCGCGACTGGTTTAATCCGGTCGCGGGCCTGCATGTCTGTGTTGTATTGATGCTCCCACCGGGCCTTTAGTTCGGCTTCTTTTTTCGCTTGAGAAGTTTTCGACATATAATGGTCGAAAATACCTACCACAACCCCCACAAGTAACAAAAAAATAACTACCGTTTTGCACATCTCTTTCGTCTCTTTATTCATTCTACTTGCCTCCTTTAAATTTTATTTCTACTGGTCAAATTTCTTTAACCAGTTTCCTAAATTTTTCAATTCTGCAAAACTTAGGAAAACGAGAGATGGTATTTATACCTTAGTATTCTCTCAGATACACTAATAGCCTAATCAGTCAGCTCTTAATACTTCCACAAGCTCAACCTTTTGGTATGGCTTGTGGGGTATGTGCTGATTAAGATTGACATGTTCCAAATTAATTCCATCCGGAAGAACAAACACTCCGGTGTGGTAAGTTGGCATCGCAGCAAATGGCCCTCTGTAAACTAACTTATATGCCAATTTTACCAAAACACCCTTACAGGTGTTAGACTGGAAAACATTAATGCCTCCGAACATATTAACCATCTCCTTTTTAAGCATAACTTATTCATCACCATTTGGTGCTGAATTTTTCTAAATTTACTATTTTTTAATAATAAATTTGGAAAAACGAGAGATGGTATTTTACCTAGGCATTCTCTCGGATGCTCTTTTGTTTACCCTAACTTTTCCGCCAGGGCCATTGGCGATTAAAGCAATAAAACAAAGCTGTTGCTAAAAAAAGAGTGGCCAAATAGATGGCCCCGAGGGTACAGATAATAAAAACTGTACCGTCGGAAATAGTTGATACACTGATTGGCAATCTGGTTTCCCCAAAACCGAACACCCAGATTATTAAAAATATAATCCCAATCCAGACCACTCCTAAAAAGGAGTAAGTCTTACATAATGAAAATTTAACTTCTTTTTTCATTTTTCACCTCTCAATGAGCAATTAGGGATGATGTTACTTATCCCTTTTCTAAAAAGCCAAAAGATAATTTTTGTCTCCTTGGAAAAGGGGGGCTGATATTACTTAAATTTTAACTTAAATAATATTTCCAGCCCATTAACTAAACTAGAATGATTTCTTTTGGCAGTGTTGCTTTGTTATAAGTAACCTCTACCAATTCTAAGGGAATCTCCCTACCATAATAATCAATGGCAAAGAACTGAACTTTACTGCCACCGATTAAGGCCGCGGCCTGACCTGACAAAATGACCGCGCAGACCTGCTTCTTTTTCTCTGTCTGGGAAATAAAGCCCAGGCGATAGCCACCCGTGTAGCCTTTTGGCTTAACTACGACGACTTTGCGCCAACCGAAGTTGGTCAGGTAAAACCGCTGCCAAAAACTATAACGAATTTCTTTTGACGGCACCGGATTTATTTCTAACGGCAAAAAAACATTGCCGTAATAGTCTAACCAGTGCCACCAGTGGGAATTCTTCCGGGATAATGGCTCCCAAAAAATTCGCAGTAGTGGCCATAGCAAAAAATCCAAAAAATGTTTTGGTCTGGTTTCAAGCTTCAAGCTCTCCACCTCCTTCACAGTAAATAATTTTTGCAACTAAACTTTTGCTTAAGATTGTAGTTAAGTAAAACTAGAAAATATTATAGTAATATTATTCTAAAACTTAACTTCCTGACCCAAATAATTATGGGCAAATCCAATTTAACCTAGACATCATTTAGTTTTACACCAATGAAGCGTCAGTCAAAATTGGCCTCCTAAGCAAAAATTTAGTTGCAAAATTTTAAAGGTCTATTTTTTATTTTTCCACCCTACTTGGTGAAAAAACTACTTGAGAGTTTCAAATAATCATCTGCAACCCTTAAGTAGAGGCGGCCAAGAAAACTCTTGGCCGAGACCAAACCTCTTAAGGTCAAAGACCTTGGTGGTTTAGTCACCAACTGGTTAAACGCTAAACCCTTAGTCCAAGACCAAGAACAAAGCGCCAGTCAGTCAGCGTCACAAAAGTGACTAACCTCAATTTTAATGTATAGTGTAATAACCTCCTCAGTCCGCAAACCGCGGCTGCGGAAGCTTCTGGAGAATTTCAGAAAATATTCTGCAACCCTCAAGAAGACGAGAGATGGTATTTATACCTTAGTATTCTCTCGGATACCTTTAGAAACCTATATGTTTAGCATCCACTTTGATACCATGATGATGAGGCCGAAAAAATTCATCAACCCCATACAGATACCAAACTTGAGATAATCTTTTTTTACTAAGCCTTTATATACTGCCGTAAAAAAAAGAGCGAACATTGCGGTGATTAACACCGCGTAATAGCAAAAAGAAAACATAGTTTTCTCCTTTCTAAAAATCAATCTGGAACAAATTTTTGTCCCTTCTCTGAGAAGCCAAGAAAAAATTCTTGTCTCCTCAGAGGAAGGAGGCTGCTATCATTTTAAGTTTTTAAACTTAAAACAAAGTTTTTCCAGCCTTTAAATGGAAACCAATAGGCAGGTTGGGGTCTGGTCGCCGATTAGCCAATGGTCAGTTTAATGAATCTGGCTGGCCACGGTGTTATTGAGGATACCTGATGAAAAACTTTCGGGCTCTAATATAACATAATGTGTTTTTCTCCCTGTTTTAGAACTTGATTCTCAACAACACTGCGGCTAGCATTAAACAAAAAAACTCACCTAATGGAGAGTTTTTTATTTTGTCATTGCAAGCCACGTTTAAACGGGGTGAAACAAATCTTTAGACTAGCTAAAGATCGCCACGGCAAACAGCCTCGCAATGACAATAAAAACTCTCTCCTCAGAGAATTTTGATTAAATTTTGTAAAAAACAATTTTAACTGCTAATTACGATTTCTTATCGTAATATTACAGTATATCACATATTCAAAATCTTGTCAAGTGTCATTCTTATATATTGGCTTATTTAAGCCAAAATTAATTATTTATTACCAATATTTAAACTCCATCCCCTTGCTAAAACCCCCGAATATGCTAAACTGCTCAATACTATTTAGGAGGGATAAATCATGACCAAAAAAACACTACTGGGGCTCTATTTGGGGTTAAGTTTATTAACAAACCAGGCTTTATTAGCCTGGCCAACGGAAGTAGCCATAACAATTGATGACGCGCCAACAATTAATACCCAGGCCATTGTTTCAACTTTGGCCGCAAATTCTTGTTCCGTAACCTTTTTTGTTATCGGCGAACAATTACCTAAGTATTATTCGGCTTTGCAACAAGCATTAGCTAATAATTGTCTGATCGGCAACCACACTTTTGATCACCCCAATATTACCAAACTAACGGACCAACAATTAGTTAGTCAAATTACCACCACCGAAAAACTCTGCCAGGAATATTTTGGCACCAAACCAATTTATTTCCGGCCGCCCGCTGGTCGGTATAACGGGGCTAACCAACTAACCCTTGACCGCTTAGGCTATCAAACAGTTACTTGGCAAGTAGATAGTCGCGACTGGCAAAAACCAGAAAAAGCCCTGGCTTGTGTTACTAGCCAGTTAGCCGAGCTGACTTGGCCGTCAATAATTTTACTGCACGACCAAACAGAAACTTTGAATTATTTGCCGGACCTACTAGCTTGGTTGAAACAAAAAAATATCCAGTGTGTTGGTCTGGATAAAATTATCAGCGACAGAAAAAAACTAACCGAAAAACCTTTAGCTACTAACCGCAAATTTTAAAATTTGCGGTTTTTTTATTTAGCCTTAAAAGCGCGGCTCCGTTGGGCTTCGGTTGGCCGACTAAAATGTCCTTGTTCGCGTTGATTGGCCTGCGGACCCACCACTTTAAAGCGAGACGGCGTTCGATAACCCACTACTTTTTTGTTTGACTTGCCCCGAGCATGATCACGCATATAAATTTAAAAATTAAAAATTAAAAATTAAATAGTTAAAAATAGAAAGTAAAAAGTAAAGAGCGTAAAAACTATAAGGATTTTATTAAACCAGCCAGTAACCTAGAAATTTCGACTGACAAACTATACACTTTATTAAACTGCTCAGTGGTAAAATAATTAAACTCTAAAGTCAAATACAACATCGATCTTACCTCACCACACGAGCCTTTGGCAATGTACAAAAAATGTTTAAATTCCTGATTAGTATTTCGTTCAAAGCCTTCGGCAATATTGTTCATAACAGAAATACTGGCCCGCCTTAATTGATCTCTAAAAGAATAATCCCGACTATCCTCCGTTAACCGATAAACTTCAATTACTAGTTGTCTCCCCTTTTGCCAGGCATAAATATCTTCAAATTTTTCAATCCTCATTACTTTTACACTTTACACTTTACACTTTACACTTTACACTTTACACTTTACACTTTACACTTTACACTTTACACTTTACACTTTACACTTTACACTTTTTGACTTCTTTACTAAATTACAAACCTAATCCTTTCTACGCTTTTCTTTTTTAAAATTTTTTCTAAACTAGCCAGCAAAACTTTTTCCCGTAATTTTATTTCTTGGGCCACGACGTTGTTTAAACAAGCCACCGTAATCGTATTATTTTTAACATAAAGCGGCTTACAATTTTTTTGCCAAGCCGCGCCAAACGTTTCTTTAACCACTTCCAAAAATTTTTCACAAATCAAAGAAGCTTCCACTTCTTTAGAAATTCCCGCTCGATTAACGGAGCGTTGCAATAAATCTTTTAGCTGGTGCATTGACATTTAGTTATCAAGTAAAAAGTATAAAGTTAAAAAGTTTTTTTAATTAACTCTAAATTCACAGATGTTTTTAAAATCACAAAACTTACAAATTCGACCGGGGGTGGGTAAAAATTTTCCTCGCCTAATTTCTTCAATCGTTTTAATCACTTTATTCTTTACTTTCTCCAATTCTTTGGCCGTGCCCAAGAACTCCGCCTTAAGATCACCTTCTAAATAGTAATAATACAGCTTCTGGACGGGCCGGTCAAAAATTTCTTCAGCCGCGATTTGATAAATTAACAGCTGTTCTTTGTCTTCCAAGGTTAATTTACTAGGATTTTTGGCCGTTCCAGTTTTATAATCAATCAACACTAATTGACCGGCCTCTTCATCTACTCGATCAATTACTCCTTTAATAGTATAATCTTGGCCATCGGAAATTTTTAAATTGAACGGATATTCCAAATAAAGCGGGACTGGGAATTTTTCACCCAGCGATTGATAAAAATTTTTTAAAATACTTCTACCTTTGGCTAAATATTCAACTTTTTGTTCCGGACTTTCAAACCAATCCCCTTGCCAACTTTGTTCATATAAATCCTGCAATTCCTCCAGAGTAACTATTTTACCGGCCACCGCTTGGCTTTCCCCTAATAAACTTGGCTGAACCACACTGGATCTTTCTTGGACCAAAACAAAAAACTTTTGCAAAGTGTTATGCAAGGTTTTACCAAAAGAAAAAACCGCCTTACCTTTAACCGGAATTCGCAACAAATGAGCAAAACGATACTGATAAGGACAGGCCTCAAAGGCTTTTAATTGGGTAAAAGAAAATTTTTGCGGGACAAACTCGGACCAATCTTCGGCGCTGACCGAAATATTTTCTAAGTTTGCTACGGCCGTTTCTTTGGCCGGAGCTAATTTTAATCCCAATGGTTCTAATTCATTCAAAAAACGTGACAACTTTTTAGCCCGCGCGCCACCATAATCTTGGGCACTGGTTAAATACAAACCTTGTTTAGCTCGAGTCATCGCCACATAGAATAACCGCCGTTCCTCTTCTAAATGAGTATCGCCCACCGGTAACTGTTCCTTAACCAAACTACTAGGTATCTCAATTGCCTCACTGCGTTCACTGGCCGGAAACCGTCGATCAACCAAACTAACAATAAAGACATATTTAAATTCCAAGCCTTTAGCGGCATGCACGGTCATTACTTTAATCGCTTCCGGTCCCGCTTGAGTGGACGGCTTTAAAGCGCCGGCTTCACCCGCCTCTAATTCAAACTCAATCAGCTGTAAAAAATTGTGCACCGTTTTTTCCGCCGCGGCACTTTCCCAATCTCTAATTTTTTTATAAAACTGTTCTAACTGAGCCGCCGCTTCCACTGATTTAACATTTTCAAGCCTGGTTAATTCTTTTAGGTAACCTGTATCCTCTAAAAAAGTTAAAATCACCTCGCTGACCGCTTTGGTTTTGGTTAATTGCGAATGTTTTTCAATCAAGGCTAATAATTTATTAACTTCACCAATTTCTTCTTCGGGCAATTGCGGTACGGCGGCCGCCTGCTTTAAGGTTTCATACAGCGACTGACTTTTGCGCTGGGACCAATAACTTAAATTCATCAAGGCGGCCGTGGATAAATTAAACTGCGGCCAACGTAACACCCGATACAGCGCCGGGCCTTCATGATAATTATCCAACAACTTTAAATAAGCTAAAATATCCAAAATAATTGGCTTACTATATAAACCCCGTGAGGCCACAAATTGGTAAGGCAATTCATTTTTTTCCAAGGCATAAATAAATAAACTGGCAGTATCATTGGCGCGCACCAAAATGGCAAAATCGCTCCAATTACAACTGGGGTCTGATATTTTTAATTCCGCGATTTTGCTCAAAACCGCGTTTACTTCCTGTTCGGCAGTGGCCGCGTGTAAATGTAAAATTTCGCCGTCCGCTTTTATTTGTGCGGTCAATTTTTTAGGTGTAGCTTTTCCTTGAGCCAATTTATATTCCAAACGATTAGGATCGTTTTGTTTAATAAAAGCATGAGCCAAATCTAAAATATTTTGCGCCGAACGATAATTTTTGGTTAAAAAAATCTTAGTCGCGGCGGGAAAATCATCCATAAAATGTAAAACGTTAGAAATCGCCGCCCCGCGAAATTTATAAACTGATTGATCATCATCACCACAAACCGTCAGATTATTACGCGGCGTAGCCAACAACTTAATCAAATCATATTGCGCTAAATTAGTATCCTGAAATTCGTCCACCAGAATATATTGATATTTCTTTCTTAACTTAGCTAAAATCTTAGGCCGGGCTTTAAGTAGGCGCAAGCTGTAGGTAATTAAATCGCCAAAATCCAAGGCCTGGTTGTCTAGTAATAATTGCTGATAAAGGTGGTAAGCATTGGCCACTTCCTCAACTTTTTTAATTTCTTGCGTTGATAATTCTTTTAATTCTGACTCCGTCAAACTGGCGCGCGTCTCGTCGTCAATCAATTCTTTAATAAAATCCGCCGAATCGGCATTAAGCTTTAAATTTTCGGCATAGGCCAAATATTGCTCTGGCGTAATGTTTTCATCTTTCAAGCGAGAAAAATGTTTAATTAGTTCGTGAATAAACCGAATAGGATTACCTAGCGGCCGATAATAATCTAATTTAAACTTGGCTAAATTTTGTCGCACCAATAACCACTGCTCAGTAGTATTTAATAACTTAAAATTATTTGGCAGGCCAATTTCCAAACCATAATCTTGCAATAACTTTTCGCACCAAGCGTGAAAAGTACCAATAGCAATATCCAAATAACCGTAAGGCATTAATTTGTCCACCCGCTCTTCCATTTCGGCGGCGGCCTTGTCGGTAAAAGTCAGGGCTAAGATGTCAGTAGTTGGCACGTGCTTAACCAAAATTAAATAAGCTAGCCGCCGAGTAATTACAGTGGTTTTACCAGTACCGGCGCCCGAAACCAATAACAAAGGACCGTCACCATAAGTGACAGCCTGTTGCTGTTCGGCATTTAAATCTTTTAGCAAACTACTATTCATAACTACCTCTATTTTACCATAAAAAATCTAAATATGGCAGAAATTATGTGTTTTATTCTGAAAAATAAAACCAACCGTCTAAACGGTTGGTGAGAGGGCCGGCCTTAAATACGACATCTCGGGCTTAGCAATATAGTATTTCTCTAGCCTTCGATCACTTATTTTATATGCCATTTTACTCAATAAACCCAGTTCCATGGATTACTCCATGCTGAGACAGTGGGTCACTATAAAGCAACGCTATCTGTGGCCTGTCCAAAACTGGAATAGGCTAACTAAATTAATAGTAAATTATTTTAAAAAAATTGTCAAGGCTCAATGTTTGGTTTGTCCAAAACCTTTATTTCTAGCTGCGTTTCGCCACCGGCGATTTTTACCACGTCTTTTTCAATTTTCATAAATTCCTTATAAGCGGCGTTGTAAGTATTAACCGTGGTGCCCAACTGCGTGCCTAATTTAGAAAAATAATCATCATAGTTTAATAAGTGCTTACCTAATTGTTCCACCCGCTGGCGAATTTCTTTGGCTGATTCTTCAATTTGCATTGCCCGCAAACCCTGCAGTACCGTCTGTAAATAAGCCAAAAAAGAGGTGGGCGAAACAATAATCACTTTGTATTTACCGGCCGCGCGCTGAATTAAATTTTCCGTATCTTCATCTTTTAGCGCCCCAATTTTATTAACAATCAAATCATAGTAAATGGCTTCGTGCGGAATAAACATAAAAGCAAAGTCCGTGGTGCCTTGCGACGGCTGAATATATTTAGCCGTTTCGGTAATACGCAACTTTAAATCATTCACAAAAGATTTTTCTAACCTGGCCCGTTCCGTTTCGTTACGTTCTTCCACTAAACGATTATAATTTTCCAACGAAAATTTAGAATCAATCGGGATAACTTTATCTTTTACTCTAACTATTGCATCTACAATCGTGCCGTCCTTAAATGGATACTGCATTTGATAACTGCCGGGCGGCAGGACATTTTTTAATAAGGTTTCTAAATAATATTCACCCAAGACTCCCCGTTGTTTGGGATTTTTTAAAATATTTTGCAGTTGTTGTAGTTGATCGGCAAAAGAAATAACTTGCTTGTTGGTTTCATCTAATTTAGTTAACTTCTCAGTCACATCTTGCACAATTTTTAAACTCTGGCCAAACTGTTGCTGTAAGCTACGATGCGATTCGCTTAATTTGTTATCTACCACCCGATGCAATTCGTTAAGCTGATTTTGCAACATCGTCATACCTTGCGTGTTTTCTGGCTGAGTATTTTTTTTGTTCAACACTAAAATTACCGCTGCAAAACCGGCTAGCACTAAAAAAATTAATAAAATTGTACCAAAATCCATAAATTAAATTTAGCTTTAAATCCTCTTTAGTTTACCAAATTTTCACCAAAAATAAAAGGGCTAGTTTTAATAACTAGCCCTAACTCTTACCGGCGCTTCTGGCGACGCCTTTTGGCGCCCCATTTGGCGAAATATTTCCTCCCCGTAGGATCATACCAGGTGTAAACCAGGTAAGCCCACTCTCCTAAAGTTTGCCAACCAGACACTTGGCTTGGTTGGGGGCAAATTATGAACTTAACCTCATAAGCCCGCAAGGTCAGCCAAAACCGTAACGTGTGCTGCCATTGACTGACTACCGTCAGCCAAATTTCCTTACCGGGAAATTCCTCCCGCAAAATTTGTAAGGAAAACTCTACGTTCTCAAAGGTCGTGACCGAGCATTGCTCAACAATAATTTTATCGCTCGGCACGCCATTCCTGACCAAATACCGCTGCATTAAACGTGTACTTGGCCACTCAACAATAGTGCCACCACCACCGCTGAGTAAAATAAACTCATATCCGCCGGATTGATAAAGTCGCAACCCGGTTTTCAATCTCCTTAAATTTTCCGTGCCCGCCAAATTTTCTGGTGGACTAGCTTCACAAACCGGAATAAATAGAATATTCATCAAATATTCCTCCTAAAATTTTTACTATCAAATTACTCTAGCACGATAAACCCAAATTGTCAAGTCTAAATAGCCTACTTCAATATCAAATCCACCTCAATTTAATTGTTTTAAATTAATAAAAAAAGCAGGAAATTATTTTCCTGCTTTACTTCGCAAATCGCCTTCTGACAAAATCTCTTCTGGCCAGATTGCCTTATATTCTAAAAAAATCTTTCTAGCTTTTAGCATAATAGCCTTGTTGTGTTCAGGATCTTTGTCAATTACCTCTAACAAAGTTTTCCTGGCTTGGTAAAAATATTTTGAATTCTTACCAAACAGAAGAAGTTTTTTTCCGGTCGCGATCCAGCTCCAAAGCGCCGCCACCGCCACCAACGACTGACCAAATCTACAAAAAAACAAGCCCACTGTTGCGACTAAACTAAAAATGACTAACCGCAACAGATATTCCGAATCAACTAATATTTTTTCTTCGGCTCTCTGTGTCACCTCAAGGTAACTCCAGAAAGTAAAAAAACTTTCAGCGTCAGCTGGATTAAAGTTTCGCTGAATTTCTAAATTAATTTTATTTTCAAGCCGTTGCTGTTCGGCCTCATCGAACTTTTGTTTAAAACTTTTTAGTTCTGCCATCAGACTAATCCCCCTGTTTATTTTCCTACAGCCTAGCACAAAATATTAAAAAAGTCAAGGTTTAACCTGGGCTAACGAATTAATACTCTTGACAAAAAACCATAAATATGCTACGATATTTTGTTGCTAAGGTGTGTTAGCAATAGTCCATTACAAAAACTATTTCCAATCGTACCACGGCCTGCAACTCCAAAAAAATTGGAGTGCAAATCAAACCGGGACGAAAAAGGAGAAAACATGTCAGAAAGAGTCTATTTGAAACCAGGAATACTCAATGAAAAAACGGTTACCAAAACCGCACACGAAGACAAATTTAAAATTGAAAGCGGAAACGGAGGCCAAATTTCCATATGGAATGAAAGAAACTCGGCCATTAGCCAGGGCAAGGGATGGTATACTGACATTGACCCACAAAAACCTGTCCCAGAAGTTTTAAAAAAACACATCTCCGGTTTGAGTATTCAGGATAACTTTGCAGACAATCCTCCCCGAACCCGAGGTTTATATACTCTAGGGGGAGCCACAGGAATCCTTGACAACAGCAACAAAAACGAATACTCCCTGACCATACAGGGAGAAAAGGTAGTTGAAGTCCGCGCGTTATACTATTATATTCGCGCCGGACTGGGGAAAAATTATCTCGTAATAAACTACGATAATCCCCAAAGCTAAACTTAAAAAATAAGCTTTTAGTACCACACCATGCTAAAATGCTTAAACAAAAAACAACAAACCCACGAAGTTTAAACTTCGTGGGTTTTTCTTTTTATAAAATAATAAACCAAAAAACAGCTAGAATTTTAACTTAAAACCTGTTTTACATAATCCTCAATTTTGACCATTTTAACCGAAACCTGAGCCTGCTGGCTCAACGCCAACCAGTCGGCTATTTTGGCCTTTTCTAAGGCCCCTACAAAGCTTAATTTTGACCCTGGGACATACAAAAAACCATTCCTGGTGTCTAACACCAGTTCGGCGATTCCGCCCAAATTAACGCCAATTACCGGGGTGCCCAAAATTAACGATTCAGCCGTTGCCAAAGAATAACTTTCATAAACTAATGACGGCACGATGGTAAAATCAGCTTGCTGATAAGCTTGAAAAATTTGTGATTGATTTTGCAACCCTAAATAAATAAACCGCGGATCTTGGGCTATAATTTTTTGTAACGCCAGAACTTTAGTCCCCTGACCGGCAATTTTTAAGCTAAAATCTAAACTTAAATCTTTTAAAACTTCCACCAGCCACAAAATCCCCTTGTGTGCTTCAATCTGCCCGGCGTAAAACAGTTCTAAACTGCTAACCGTTTTTGCCTCGCGCTTAGTTTTAACCGCTAATAATTCAGCGCTAACCGGATTGGGTAAGACTAACTTAATTGACTGGGGAAAAAACTTTTTTTGCTCAAACAAATCTTTAATCCACTGTGAAGGAAAAATTACTTTCGCCGGACTACCCATTAATTTTTTAGTTACCAACTGATAAAGCTTGGCCATTAAACTGTTTAAAACTTTCTCTTGGCCAACTTGCTGTAAGCCTCCCGGATGCAATAATTGCAAATCATGAATGGTCTGAATATTTTTAATTTTTAATTTTGCTAATAACCGCGGCCCTAAAAAAGCTAAACCCATTAAACTGTGAGTTAACACTAATTCTGGCTGTTCGGCTAAAACAATTTTTTTTAACTTAAAATAATTAACCATATTAAATAAATCTACCAAATGCCAAATCAGCCGTAACCCATAGGGCTGACGGTTAATGTCCAAAAAATTAAAAATATTTCCGGCCCTGAGATAATAATGTTTAATTCCCTCTGCCTCAATTACTTCATTTTGATACCCACCGGTAACCACCGAGATTTGGTGCTCCCGTTTTAATTCGGCAACCAAATTTTGTACCACCACTTCGGCGCCACCGCGTTGCCATAAATTATTAATAACTAATATCTTCATAATTTTTAAAAAATCTTAAAATCCAAATTCCGACCTTGTAAAAAAATAAACAAGACCGCGCCCAAGGTATCAATTCCCCAATCAATCGGCGAACCGTTACGGCCAAACACAAAACTTTGGTGATATTCATCGGTCGCGGCGTAAACTAAAGCAAAAATAAAAGCCCAAAACAAAGCGTATTTAACTTGATGTTGCGTTAAAACTCGATAACCCCAATAAGTTAAAGTAAAATAAATTAAAAAATGAATCGCCTTACGGCCAAAAGTATCTACTTCTAAACTAAAACCCGAAGTAAGCCCCGGCTGACTAGCGGCAAACCAAATAAACCATAACCAAAATATAAAAATTGCCCAAACTAATATTTTTTTCATAAACTATTATAGACTGCGATAATTTGCTGAATAATTTTTGACCAACTAAACAATTCTTGAGCACGAATGGCCGCGGCTTGACCTAGTTGCCGCCGACGATTTTCGTCCGTTAATAACTTAGTAAGTTTTTCGGCTAAATCAAAACTGTCACCTACTTTAAACAATAAACCAGTTTGACCGTCGATAATTGTCTGACGCAATCCTGGTAAATTGCTAACCACTGCCGGAACACCGCAACTTTGCGCTTCGGCCGTAGCCGTAGAAAAACTTTCAGTTCTGGCCACGGCTGGCAAAACAAAAATATCAGCTAGCTTATAATATTTTGGCAAAGCTGTGTTTGCCACCTGACCGACAAAAACAACTTGTTGATCAACGCCTAAAGCCACCGCTTTTGCCTGATAACTATTTTTTAAATTACCTTCACCAACAATCAACAGCTTAGCCGGCGCTTTAAGTTGTTTCAAAGCCGTTAATAAAATCTCCACGCCTTTAAAATAATGTTGGGTATCCAAACCGCCGACAAATAATAAGATTTTATCCGAAAGCGTTAACGATAATTTGTTTAATAACGTTAAATCCTTAGTACCGGGCTGAAATTTTTCACAAGTAACGCCATTGCCAATGGCAATAAATTTAGACCTAAACTTTTGATAATAACCAGCTAATTCACAATTTAACGCGTAATCTTCTGATAGTACAATTATCTTATCCGCCAAACGCACCACCCAAGGCAAAAAAAGTTTAGCATGTAACTTAAAAAATATTTTTTTAAAGCCCCTGCCCACCGCCTCCATTTCGTGATGCACCACTAGTTTAATTTTAGGACAAAATACTTTTAACGAAATAATCGGTTTGACCGCGCCATAAAAAGGATAATAAAAATGCACTAGTTCAAACTTTCGTAAATGCCAAAATAATTGTGGCACAAACGCCGCTAAACCAAATTTAAACGGGGTATATAAAAATTTAACTGTAAAACCGGGCGGCTGAATTTTTTCTTGGCCATAATTGGGAGTAAAAACCGTTACTTGATAGCCCAAGCGTGACAAATTAACCGCCTGGCCAAAAGCATTTTGGGGAATACCGCCAGCATAAGGCGGCCAAGCACAAACGACAATCGCGATTTTTTTTACTCCGTAGCCTGTGGGGTCTACCATATAATTAAACGCTTAACAACTTGCCAATATAAATTAAAAACTGGATTAACTAAATATTTAAGAACCGGATTATTAATTTCCTGAAATTCAATTTTACCCACGAAATTTTTAGTGATTTCCCGCTCTTTAACAATTCTGGTTGTTTGCACTTGCCGCCGGGCCTTAAAAATATTACGCCAATTTTTAAAACTTAAAAAATATCGATAAACTTTTAATTTAACCAAAAAATTACCGCTAACTAAACTATAACCCAAGATGCCAACTTCCATTACGACTAAAGCGGGCCAAATTAATAACCAGGTTAACCAATGATAATTTTTTAACATAATAATCCAACGATTGCGTTCGTTAAAATAAGCCGATTTAACACTACGACTAAATTCATATTTATGATAAAGCTTGGAGGCTGGCGCAATAACCGTGCGCCAACCCAACAACCGCAAGCGCCAGGATAAATCCGTGTCTTCATGATAAAAAAATAAATCTTCATCAAATAACCCCACCTGCTCTAAGGCCTTAAGCCGATAAAAAGCCGAGCAACCAGAAACATACAAGACGTCGCGAATTTTAAAATCTGTAAAATTATCCTCTTGCCCATAGCCCCAGCAATAACCAAAGCCTAAAAAATGCAAAACATTGCCTAAAGAATTTATTTTTTTTGAAGGCCATAGCAAAATCTTGGGTTGCACCGCGCCAATTCGTTCGTCGCTTTCGGCCGCCTGAACTAATTCGGCCAACCAAGTGGGGTTAATAATGGTATCCATGTTTAACGCCACTGCATAATCATACCCGTTGGCTTGCGCCCAACGAAAACCTTGATTGTTACCCCGAGCAAAACCGGTGTTTTCTGACTGACGTAAATATACTGCTTCGGGTAAGGCTTGACGCAAACGCTGCTCTTCTTCAACTGGCGTACCATTATCAATTAAAACAATTTTAAAAAGCGACTCAGGATAAGTTTGTTTCCTGAGACTATCGCGACAATCGTCTAAAAAACGTTGCGCGTAAGTGCCGTGAGTTAATAAAATAACCGCAACTTTTTTAATCATCCTCTTCTTTTTTTAAAGCTTCTTGACGCGTCAGTTTGGTTAAGTTTTTTTCTAATTTAGCCAAGCGTAAAAAAATCTTAAAAATTAAATAATACAACCCCAGCACTGCCAAATACACCGCTAAATCAGAACCGCGCCCCACGCCCAATATATTAGCTAAAGAAGTTGCCCAGCCGGGATTAAGCACAATTAAACCGGCCCCTAACCAAAAAATTAACCAGGCTAAAAATTCCTGGCCAGAAACTTCTTGCGCGCGATATTTTAACCAAATCCGACTTAAGGTTAATAAGATTACTAAAACTAAAATAATTTGAATCAACATATTAATTTATTTTTTGCCAAAATATTTCCCCTAAAATTTTAAAAGAGTTAAAAATACTTTGACCTTTTTGCCGAGAATAATTTGTATAATAAATTGTAACCGGCACTTCGCAATAACTAATTTTTAATTTAGCAATTTGACTAATAATTTCTGAAGCGTGCGCCATACCATTTTGTTCCAACTTAATTTTTTGCAAAACCGAACGAGTTAGGGCGCGTAAGCCATTATGCGCATCTGTCACCGTCAAACCGGTAGTTAAACGCGTAAAAATTACCGCTAACTTTAAAATCAGTTTCTTAAAAACCGGAATTTTATTGGTTGAATTTAAAAAACGCGAACCCAAAACCACCTCACACTGCCCCGCTAACAACGGTTGTAAAATACGTTTAATATCTTTAACCTCGTGTTGATCATCCGCATCAAAAGTTATTACCGCCTGATAATCATTTTGCAAAGCGTAAGCAAAACCCGTTTGCAAAGCCGCCCCTTGGCCTAAATTAATAGTATGCTTAACAACCAAAGCTTTGGCCAGCTTAGCTTGATCGCTTGTCTGATCACTGGAGCCGTCATCAACAACCAATACTGAGAAACCTTCGTTTTTTACTTTTTGGACTACCGAGCCAATCACCGCGGCTTCGTTAAAAGCGGGAATAATTACTAGAACTTTCATACAATGATTATCTTAATAACTGTTCGGCGGCTAATAAATCTTTGCTAGCCTTAAGGTATTCAACGGTTTCAATTAAACCCTGATCAATTAACACCACCGGAAACCAACTAAGTTTTTCTTTGGCTAAAGAAATATCAGCAATCCCCTGACGCGTCAATAAAGGTGGCAGAACCTGATAAACAATTTTTGATTGGGAGCCTAATAGATTAATAATGTTTTGCGCTAAATCCGTCAAATTATTTTCCCATTCTGCACCCAAATTAATCGGACCACTTTCGGTTGAAGCCATCATTTTAGTTAAGCCCTTAATTAAATCGTTAACGTAACAATAAGAACCAAACGAGCCTTCATCGCCATAAATTACTACTGGCTCGTTATTTAAAGCTTGCCGAGTAATTTCCGGAATTAAGCGACCATCCGTTAAACGCAAACGTGGACCATAGGTATTAAAGACTCGCACGACTTTGCAATCCAAATTATATTTATTACGATAATTAATGGTCAAAGATTCACCAAACCTTTTGGCCTCGGCATAACAGCTGCGCGGACCAACAGGATTAAAGTAGCCGTAATAATCCTCACGGAAAACGGTTTTTTCCTCAGTCGGTTCGCCATAGATTGCTGACGAAGAAACAAATAAAAATTTAGCATTATATTTAACTGCTAAATCTAGAGCATTCTTGGCCCCCGCCGAATTAGCTAATAAAGTTTCAATTGGATAGGCGTTATAAGCCTTTGGTGAAGATGGCGAAGCTAAATA